>Ga0172377_10002466_pt1 | contig 18913 bp, 11 predicted proteins | sample Pumphouse3metaG_FD_119749 | JGI IMG/M metagenome (GOLD analysis project Ga0172377, IMG submission 119749) | Leachate microbial communities from a municipal landfill in Southern Ontario, Canada - Pumphouse #3 metaG | ecosystem: Engineered > Solid waste > Landfill > Unclassified | place: Canada...
CTTATACACCGTACCTTCAAATTTAAAAACTTCTATGTCAGCCCATAAACGAGATTTTGCGGCTTTCTTATGTAAGTTATATAGTCGTTCGAAAAAGCGACCACTCTCTTCAACAGCAGTTTTCTCAACTCCAACTTCATCTTGATAAGCAATAAAATCAACATTAAGAAGATCAAGTTGTTTTAAATATTTCTCATCTGCAATTACATTTCTTGTTCCATAAGGAGCTATAAGCGTTTTAGCTTTAGGAGTAAGCTTGTAAGCCTCTCTAGAACAGTTATTTACATAATTAATAAATATATCATCATAATATCCATTAATACCAGTCTCATTGGGGTAATACCAGCCATAAAAACTTTTGTGATGTGCATATTTTTCGGCGATCTCATTCATTGCTTTTAACCTCAATTTATGCGTAGCCTCGTCTTTCATCAGAAAAGCCGGATTTGTCCATTCACCGTAAAATCCATTACTTATGAAAAAGCGTATTCCGTATTTATCTGCTGCAGATAAAACTGTTTCTAAAGGATCATCACATCCCAACTGATGTTTGGGAAGTATATGCGAAGGATAGAAACTCTTTCCATAAATGGCAGTATCTAACAACACCAGATAACGAATGCCACATTCAGCTATTTCTTTTATTTTGTCTTCCCATTGTTCAGCTGTAAATGATTCTAAAGCAGGGTTCCAATATTTACCTTCAATAAGGCTGTGATGTTGAAATTCAAACCATGACCCTTCAATTGGTTTAATATTTTTCTTAAATAAAAGAGGAGAAGCCTGAATTTCCTGAATTATGTTACCCATAACAAAGGAAGCTCCAAGTGTTTTTATGAAATCTCTACGAAACATTATATAATAATATTTATTCAGTAAAATTAGTAAAAAAGGGGTGTAAAACTATTTCATTTGTCAGTTAAAAGCATTTCCTCTTTTAACTTAGAGTAATTTTTCTCAATTTCAGAATGTTCTGTTAATTTCCAGATTGATGTATCAATTTCTCTTAATGCTAAAATTGAAGTTATCCAACCTTGCGTCCAACCTGATTCAATTACCCAGGCACCCCACCCTGAATCTGCATTAGAGCCCCAATGCTCAAATTTATCATAATCAAATGCTCGCATCCATCCACCATGTAATTCAGGATGTTTCTTGGAGCTAACTTGTATTCTACACAAGAATTCCGCTAGCTTGTCTACTGCTTTTTTTAATTTTGGATCTTTCAGGACATAAGAAGCCTCATGTAGACCAAGAAATGCAAAGTTTGTTGTGTAAAGAAGATCTGAAACTGGATCGCCATTTTTAGCAATTAAAGAAGCTTCATTAGTTCCGTAAGCTTCATTTGATTTGGGTGGTGGATATTTACCCATCTCTAAACTGCCAAGCTCTTCTCTAATTGCACCAGATTCATCTTGAAGATTGAGAACATCATCAACTATTCTAATTAACATTTTACGATTTTCAGGAGTGTTTCTAACTTGAACTAACCAAGCCAAAGGCAATAACATTCTTGCTCTTTCTTGAGCAAGGCCATTTGTCCACACGAGTTTATCAGGATAGTTTTCCATCATTATATTAATCCCTTTTTCGGCTTTTTCAAGGAACAACTCATCTCCTGTCTGATTATATGCCCAAATATAACAAGCCCACAGGTATGCTTCAAAGTGAGGACTTAAATTCAATATCTCTCTATTCTGATAAAACTCCCAACCATTCTCTTCAAACTGTTTAAGATCAATTCTACTTCCCCTGAATCCATTTTTCCCGGTAGACCTTAAAAGAGACAATAGCGATTTCATAAGTTTTTCATTCCATCTGTCTGTTTTAGTTATTGCACTTGTAACAATTGAAGCTAGGAAAAAACGAGCATTATCATCGCCATAACTGGCTTTATACCAAAGATCGTTGCTTATCCCCCATGGTATAAGACCATAAGCTGCATGATTTGGGTTGCCATATTCATTCTTTGTAGCTATTGAATTGATTAGATAAAAGTCCATCAGATTTTGAGAAATCTTGTTATATTCTTTATCATTAAACACCTTACCCGATAATGCATAAGCCATAGCCGTCTCACTAACACAATCTCCGCGAACTATAAGTCCAAGAGGCTGACCGCCATTTTCGTTAATTTCAGAAACAACACATTCAATGCTGCCATAGCTGCCATTTCCTGAAGGAATATTTTTACTCCATTCAATCCTTTCAATTCCTTTGTCAACTAATTCCTGTATTGAATCAGAATAAGACTCATCAATTAATATTTTGGCATTCCTATACCATTCAATTCCATTTTTTATGCTCTTCTTTTGATAATTAGCCGGTAACTTCTCCTCTTTCCGATAAGTTACAGTCAACTCAGGATTCCAATTCAAATCTCCTATTTCAGTATCGGGCATTAAATATTTCAATATATTTTCCCATACCTCACCCCATTCTCTTTGAGGAGCATAGCGTCCAGATACGAAATTGCTGATAGAGGTGGTAGAAATCAGAATATCACTATCGGGCAATGAGAATAACAGAGGTTCAGTTTTTTCAGGAAGGCCATAAATAGCAGTGTCAAATCCTGCTACTTTGGCTGCAACAATAAAAGGAGAATCAATCTTTTTATCAAGACTTATATAATGTAAACCATTGATACCCAATATTTGATTTGAATTGTTAACAGCCCTTTCTTTATTTGCTTTAGTAATGTTATTTATGGGAATATTGGGAATTAATGAAGGAAATTCAATAAATGTTTTGATATTCTTCTCACCAATAATTCTGTACATTTCATTTGTCATTTGAGTGAGTTCCTCAGGATATTTATTAGCTAAAATCAAAACAACATCACCCTCATGAGCATTACTTATAGCTTCAGACGGACTATCATATCTGACATTGTCAAGCTTACTGTTCTGGATTATTGTATATAAGTTGTTTGATTTATCACAACTAAAAACCACTCTTTTTTCGTTCCCTCTTACAAACAATAAAGGAATAAAAAGAATGAAAAAACTTAAGTATAATTTCTGTAATCGCATTTGTATTTATTTATATTAACAATAAAGGTCACGAAATACTTGATTTTATTATTTGATAAGTTCTATTATGTAATGACTTAATAAATATACTCATCATCCTAAATTTAAGCAAATTTTTCGTAACCTTGTTTTATTAACATCTAATTATTATAATTTTCTCAAACACTAGCCTACTTTAAACCTTGTTTCTGTCTTTTAGCAATTATATTTGCCAACTGCATATATAGTTCTTTATCTTTAGAATCTGTAGAATGGTACAGCTTGTAAAATGCATCACCACCTTGATAATATGCAACTTCCATTTTGTCCCATACTTCATATTGATCGAAAATTCGAATATAATCTTTCATACGATAGCCCCATCCATTTTTTGCTAAAGCGCGATCGTCAAATTCCATTTCCATACTCATACCAAATTTTAATGCATCTTCACATGCTTTCTCAATTTGAGATATGGGTCGTTCTTCACTGAAGAAATAATTGGGTTGGTAGAAAGCTTGATCAAAACCGAGTTCTTTCCACTGGTTAAATCCATCTGAGTTAAAATATGGTATCCAATATAACCTTCTACCATTTTCATTAGTGTAATCAGCTACATGTTTCACCAAATCTCTACTGTTAGTTGCTTCTTCAGCTACCCAATAGAAACCTGATAGCTCTAGATTTTTAGGATTTGCTTTCTTAAAACTTTCAATTGCATAATCAATATACCATTTAACAGCAGCTAATCTGTCTTCTTGTTTTGAGAAATCCATTGTTTTACCATCTATTTCGCCCCAATCTGATTGATTTGGTATTGGTTCAGGAACAGTTATCACCACTTTTCGCTTCGTGAAATTCTTCGATTTATTACTTTTAGATACGTCCGATATTTGATTATCTAAAGCCATAATTGCATTGCCTTCACGAAAATAATTGTCTATTAAATTAGTCCATTCAACTTTTCGAGCTGCTAAGTCTTTATAATATGATGCAAAGCCTCTTGTTCCATCGTGAATTTCTAAGAAAAGAAATCCATCAAATAACCAATCTTTTTTTCCATCTTCATTTTCAAGAGACACATAAGGTTCAAAGTGATCTTTATCCCATTTAATACTTCTGTGTGCTCCTCCATCATATATTAGAACCATATCACGTATAGTCAAATCTTTTTTTGCTGTGCATGATTGAATCATAATCCCTGATGTCAATAAAAGCAGGGATAAGATTAGTTTACGTGTAATTTTAAATTTAAACATGTTGATGTTATGTAATTATTTTATTTTTAATTGTTATGTAATTATTTTATTTAGATCTTTCTGACACAAACTTACAAAATGTATGGTATAGTTGCTGGTCAGCCACTGCATTTGACTTTGAAAGCTCATACACTGTTCTGCTCCCTTGATAATATGCAATTCTTTTGGAGTCCCATATTCCATGATCCTTAAAAGCATTCATATAATTTTCAAGTCTGTACCCCCAATTACCACGATTAACCATGACTCTGTCATCAAATTCAATTTCCATGTCCATACCATATTTCTTAGCGTCTATACAAGCAGTATTTAGGAATGAAATAGGAGTGTTTTCGTTAAAAAAATAGTTGGGCTGATAATAAGCATAATTAAATGTAAGTTTCTTCCATTCAAAAGCACCATCTGAACCGTGGTAAGGGATCCAAACAAAACTATATTTTAATTCATTTAGATAAGAAGATATTTCAGACAATATATCCCTTGTATTTGTAGCTTCTTCGGCTATCCAATAGAAGCCTGCCAATTCAAGGTTTGTGTAGTTCATTTCCTTAAACTTCTTTCTTGTATAATCAATGTACCATTTTACAGCATCAATTCTATCGTTTGATTTTGAGAAATCTAATTTTATTCCATTTTTGAGACTTCCCCAATCTTTTTGAGTCTTTATTGGTTCAGGAAGTCCAATCACTACTTTTCTCTTTTCTTTTGGTGTGCCTAAGCGTACTTTGGCATTTTCTATTGACCTGTTTAAGGCACCCATGCAATATCGGGATTGGAAATAGTGATCAACAAGTTTTTTCCAATCACTCTGATTAGCTGGAACAGAGGTATATCCTGTAGCAAATGTCTTACCATCGCCATTATGAATTTCTAAAAATAAGAAAGAATCAAACATCCAATGTTCTTTACCATTTTCATCATTATAGGTAACGTATGGTTCCACATATTCTTCGCTCCACTGGTGGTCTCGGTGTGATCCTCCTGAATAGAGAAGAACCATGTCATTATTTTCCAGGAGAATGGTTCTATTTCTCTCCCATTCATACATTGCACCATCTTCCACTTCTTTGTCGGGAGGAGGAGAAGGCAATTCATCTGTTTCACTATCTAAACAAGAAGAAATTATAAAAAAAGATGCAAATAATAATAAATACTTTGGTGCTATTATTTTCATTTTTTTGTTGTTAAATGTTTATTTAGGTTTAAAAAACCATGTTTATTATTAATAAGTAATATAAATTATTTTTTACATCTAGCGGAAAAAACAACTTTCCCAAATAACGTAAAAACTAAAGTTTCTATGTTACTTGGAAAAGTTTAAATCAATGAATTACTTATTCCATGCCCAGAAACTTACTTCACATAATGAAATGAATGTGTCTGATCGGTAATTTTCAACTAATCTAACACGAAAGTACCTAGCTTGAGGACTTTCCTCTTTATCGAAATGAATATTGTCTCCTTCTCCGAAATTAGCTAAAGTAGATGATGAATTGTTCATAGTGCCTAGTTTTGTCCAATTGGCCCAATCTCCACTAATTGGTGGTTCACCAGGTGACATATAACCCCAAAGCTCATAAACCTTTGGACAAACATTTGAGTATGGCCAATATAAGCTTGCTTTAAATTGTTTGATATCATAATAGCTACCATCATATCGATGGCCTATATCGATTGTAAAAGACCTCTTAGTAAGATAATTTCTATAACCTATTTCATCGTAGTTGTTAGGTTTAGACATGATACCACCATCCCATAAAAATTTAATGTCTCCTTCTTCAGGAGCTCCATCATTATTTAATCTGTACTCATTGAATTTTGATTTATCTGCTGGGATAAATTCTGGAATTGATGCTGACAAAGTGTATGTTATATCATCATAAAGGTTGTTTATAGTGATTTCATAAGGCTTTGTCAGATCTAATGTTAAAACTGTATCTATTGGTGCAAGAAGTTTTGCTCTTTTTGACACATGTAAATTTACTTTTACCTCTTTCAAGTTTTTCAAATTGAGGAATTCAAATTCAATTGTTCTGTCTTTGTCAGAAATTGTTGCATTTGCCACAACAGGACCATCCGCTGCTGTTACTGCTTTGAAAGGAGCTAAGACTGGGTTCAATGGAATTGATTCGTCCAGTTTATCCTCACTACAAGAAGTCAGGAAAACAGTTCCAGTAAAGAGTAATATACTCAAATAAATAAATATATTTTTCATAATTAAATACTTTTTAAATTATTACCACCAAGGATTTTGCACCAAGGCATTACTTTTGTTAATTTCAGATTCAGGTATGGGAAACAGGTAATATGATTTCTCAAATACACGTGTTTCAAACGGTACTCTCTTATAGAAATCAGTGAAATTAAAATTATTTGCTGCTGCATCACCTGCATTTATATTCATACCCCACATGCGTCCTCCATCGCCCCATTTACGGTTGTCAACTGCACCTCCTATGTCCTCAGTGTGAGCCAACCATCTTCTACGTGAAGTAAAATATCTATCACCCTCAAAGGCTAATTCAATTTGTCTTTCTCTTAAAATAAATTCACGTTGAAGCTCTTTAATACCAGCTATTTCAGGATTTGCAATAAAAGCACTTGGCACACCTGCTCTATCTCTAATCATATCCCAATATTTGCGTATATTAGCATTTGTTGGGTCATACTCGTTCAAAGCTTCAATATAGTCTAATAGTATTTGAGCATATCTAATGTACACATTCATATATTGTTGAGGGAATGTACGATCTCTCATATTTGCCATAGGATCATTATTCTTTTGTGCCAAATATCCCGTTCTTGGATAAAAGGTATAAGTCCCTGATCCACGAGATTGTCCTCCTAAGTATAGTTCTACTCTACCAAAACCATTCTTTTGACCTACTGAACTATAATAATCTCTTTTTTCTATATCATCAGGGATTTGAGGTATTATTCGTTTATTATACATAATAGATGCATAGAAACGTGGCTCACGATTTGAATACATATTCCAGTCACCTGCCCAGTGTCCCCAAGCTTTTGATTCTCTAATATCCTGGATCATCTGTTTGCGACCAGCATCTGTATTTATAACTCTATTGTTAGGATTCCAATGCTGATTTGGTGTTGTTGAAAATCCGGTTTCTATATATCCTGATGTCGGATCTTCAATTGTTTTTCCGTTTTCCATCAAGAACGCGTCAACAACACGCTGGGTTGGACCTACTCCTCCCAAGTTATTTGGACCTGGTGAAGCATGAATCATCCAAGCTTCTGTATTATAGGCACCATATGCTCCAAAAATAATTTCACTATTCCATTTTTTCAGTTGTACATCAACTAATGATTTATATGGATTAAAAGCTCCTCCACCATCTTCATTATTTCTATACAAACGAAGTTTTGCATCAGGATTATTTTCAGATATTTTAATAACTTCAAGACTTGCTTCTGCGGCTCTTTTCCATTTATTTTCATCGTAAGATGTGTTAACTAACGGTGTTCCATCAAGGTTTTTAAAGTCAGTGTAGTCTTTATTACCATTCCATTGAGGACTAGCTGCATATGTAAGTACTATCGCCTTTACCGATTTACAAATTATTTTGTTTGGTTTTCCTATCATATTTTGATCATTCCACCAATGAAGTGGTAGATCCTTTTCAGCAGAATCCATCATTTCAACAATATATTCAACACACTCATCAAAAGGAGCACGAGCCATATTAACAAAATCAGCTTCATTGCCTTGTTGCTCTTTTAGTAATACAATAGGTCCGTATTGACGAAGTAATAACCAATAATAGTATCCTCGTAGAAATCTCACTTCAGCTTTGTATTGAGTCTTTAAAGCGTCACTTAACTCACCGTTTTTATCAACATTGTTCTCAAAAACATAAGAAGCTCTAATTGCTCTATACCAAAGTGCATATTTATTATAAAAACCTGAAGATGGTGTCCAATTACCTAAATTTATAGGATATGTGTTATATACAGTCCAAGTTAAATCAATCTCATCAGATAATCCTAACCAAGGATCATCTTGGTGCAAATTGTGTAATGGTATTGCTGCGTAAACATTGGCAAGGTATCCTTCAGTTTCCTTTCTTGAACTCCAAACCATATCATCTGTTTTCATGTCATCAGGCAATTTTTCTAAAAAGTCAGTACAACCCGAAAAGACAATCAGTAGAAATATAAATAAACTTAATATATATTTTTTCATTATTCTTTATTATTAAAATGTTGTTCTAATACCAAAATTGAATTTTCTAGGGATTGGATATTTGTTTCCATTAGGTGAGCCTGTTTCAGGATCCCACATTTTCCATGGTGAAAACAAAGCAACGTTAGTAGCTAAAACATGTATTCTTAATGAACTAAGGCCCATAAAGGATATATGTTTCTTTTTAAAGCTATAACCTAATTCAATATCAGCTAGTCTTAGTAAACTTCCATCATAAATATTGCGTGTAGAACTCTGCCAGTTATTAGTTGATCTTCCATCTGAGTGTCTGGGATAAAATGCATTTGGATCTGGATTTTCAACTGTCCATCTATCCAATGCTTTTTCAAATACGTTTCCTTTACCTACACCTTCACTAAAAGGTATAAATGTAGATCCTCCCAATGCATATGTAACTCTAGATTGTCCTCGGAAAAATACTCCAAAATCAATTTCTTTCCACATAAGTTGTGTTCCAAATCCATAAATAATTTCAGGTACATTCGAATATCCTATTGCTGTCTCATCATCCGCATCTACTACTCCGTCATCATTAATGTCTTTATACTTCACATCTCCTGGACGAACAACTCCAAATTTTTGTTCTGGACTATTATCAATTTCATTTTGATCAGCAAACAAACCTTCTGCAATTAATCCAAATTGTTGTCCAAGTGGATGACCGGTTCTCATACGGTATGCATAATCCATTTGTGGTTCATCCATTTCAATAATCTTGTTACGAGTAAAGGCAAAGTTACCATAGAACCTATAAAAAAGCTTGTTAATATTTTTATTAAATTCAACTGTTGTTTCTATACCTTGATTTTCCATGATTCCCATATTCGCATAAGGATTTTGATTAAAACCTGCAATTGCTGGTAATGATCCACGCTGTATTAAAATATCTGATCTTTTTTCTTGAAAATAATCAACATCCATGGTAAAAGCATTATCTAATAAACCAAGTTCAAAACCTATGTTCTTTTTCAATCCTTTTTCCCATGTCAAGTTGGAAACACCAACTTGAGCTTCTCCAACACCGCCTACAGAAGTTGGGTTAAAACCAAATGCATAACCACCTAGACCACCACCCCATGTAGATAAATAACCATATCTGAGGTTGTTAGGAAGTGCATCTGAACCAACTAAACCAAGAGATGCTCTAAATTTCAATAGACTTATTTTATTAACATCCCAAAATGGTTCATTAGAAATAAGGTAACCAATTGCACCTGCAGGAAACAAACCATAACGTTTATCACTTGGGAAATTTTCAGATCCATTATAACCAATATTGAATTCTCCAAAGTAAGTATCTTTAAAAGCATATGTTCCTCTAAATGCAACACCCTGTTTTCTATAAGGAAGTGCCATAATAGAACTACCTGCTGTTCCATTTATAAAGTCGCGTTGATAATACATGAACATTCCCCCAACGCGATGTTCTGTGTTGAATAACTTGTCGTAGTTTAATTGCGCTTTTGATTCAATCGCTCTATTTGAGCCAGCATCTCTAGAATATCCAAGGAACTCTTGTCCCATGTCAATCTCTTTAACAATTAGATCACCAGTTTCATCATCAACACCGTCAACAGCATAAGTTGTTGCATTCTTATTCCTTCGTTGATATGTATTACTATTAGAGTCAAAAGAGAAAAAAGCTTTAAAATTCAATCCATCTAATAACATAGAAAGATCTTGATTTAAAATAAACTGACTCATTATTTCTGTATTGAATCGTGTATTATAACCAGACCCATGTAAACGTTCTGCTGGATTTGCTTCTCCCACTTGGCTAGGTGCACCCCAGCCCCATTCAACTGTACCATCAGGTTTTCTTCCAATAGGTAGACGAACCGGATTTGACAGTGGTGTTGCTAAATATGACCAATAAAACAATTCATCTGAAGGGCTTCCAAAATAAGTAGAATAAAGTGTTCTAGATCCCACCCCTGGTTCATGAATATCTGTTAGATTAGCACCTAACTCTAGATTTACAATTGTTGATTTTGTAACTGTAATATCAATATTTGATCTGAAATTGTATCTTTTTAGATTAATATTTGTTTTATAATCATTCAACCCATAGTCTTTTAAGTTACCTTGATCTTGCATAAAACCACCACTTATAAAATATCGGGCTCTTTCTCCACCACCTCTAATAGTGACATTCGCATTGGAATTGTTAGACCAATCTTTGAAAATTTGATCAAACCAGTTAACATTGGGGTATAAGAAACGGTTAACACCTCTTTCTAAGTAATCAATATATTCTTCGGTATAATTTTCTCTACCTGCTGCTTCGTTGTAAAGTCTAGCATAGTCAGTACCTCCAACAAACTTAGGCATGTTGGGCAAATCAGACATCCCTGATTCGAGTTTAAGCTCAACTACAGGTTTTTGTGCAACCCCTTTACGAGTAGTAACTAAAACAACCCCATTGGCAGCTCTAACTCCATAAACAGCAGTTGCTGATGCATCTTTCAAAATGGATATAGATTCAACTTCTTCAATTGCGATATTAGACATGTCTCTTTCAACTCCGTCCACTAAAATAAGAGGACTTTTGTTTGCACCTAAGGTAGCAATACCTCGTACCCAAAAAGATGCGTTATCATATCCAGGTTCACCTGATCTTTGAACAATTGTAGCACCTGCAATTTTACCTGACAATGCAGATACTAATGAACGTTGTGGAATATCAAGAGCTTCTGTTTTAATGGAAGAAATAGATCCAATAACACTAGCTTTTCTTTGAGACCCCATACCTACTACAACAGCTTCTTCAAGCATTGTTGTAGCTTCACCAAGTGTGACATCGATAGCCAATCTGCTACCAACTTCTATTGTTTGGTCTTCGAAACCAATATAAGAGAATCTTAACACATTCCCTTTTACTGCATCAATAACATAATAGCCATCAATATCAGTAACTACCCCTTTTGAAGTTCCATCAATCATGACGTTTGCTCCTGGAAGAGGCTGCCCAGTTTGATCAGTTACTTTCCCTCTTATCTGCAAAGTACCATCTTGGCTACTTTCCAGTGTGTTTTCATTAATTTTTGTAGTTGCTTGAGTTGTTGTACAAACAATCAAAAATAATAACAAAAACGATAGTTTGAATAAACTTTTGAATAAACTCTTTTTCATCTTTTCATTTTTTTGTATTTATAAATTTAAAAAACAATGTATATATAGATATTTTAATCAACATCCTTAATGCTAGTTATTTTTAATCCATTTTTTCTTTTATATTTCATAATCCTTCTACAATTTGATTAAAGTAATCTATAGATTCCTTTATTTCCGGTAAATTATTTTCCCAATTTGCCTCATATTCAATTGTGAAGTATCCTTTGAAGTTCTGACGTTTTAGTTCTTCAAGCATTCCTTTTACATTCAAAACACCTTTACCCCAAACAACATCTTCTAATTTACCAGTTGCTTCTTCCGGTGCAATATCCTTGAAATGAAGGGCTATTAACCTTCCATCAAGCTTTTGGAGTGAAGATATTGGTTCTTCATTCATCCTCTTAAAATGCCCTACATCGGCACTAGAACCCAACAGTTCACTTCTGTTTCCAATATGTTCCAACAAGATTTCTGGTTTCCAATATGATGCTTCATTTGGATGATTATGTGTGGCTACTTTAATTCCGTACTGTTGAGCAAGTTTTTCAACCACATCCCAATCTTCTCTTGCTGGTTCTGCACTGATAAATTCCATTCCCATATCTTTAGCAAAAGGAAATACCATACTCCATTCATCTCTGGTGGCTGTCCATACTCCAGATGAAACTATCTTCACGCCTTTGGATTTAGCCAACTCTTTTAGCTGCTCCTGTTGCTCTACTGTCAAATTATATCCGAAAGTAGCATCACCAAATTCAGGTCCCATTTTCTGACCGGGATAAATCTCAATAAATTTTAATCCTAGTTGGGCTGTTTTATCCAATGCTTCGGGTACTGTGAAGAGATGGAAAGTATAAGATTGCATAGAAAGGTTCCATCCTTTTTTCTCGGCCGCTGTCTTTTTTGATGTAGTACAGCTGAAAAACATCAGCAGTGCCGAAATCATAAATATTAAATTAATTGTTTTTCTCATTAGTTATCTATTTTAAATTTTTGGCATTTCAGGTAAAGTAAATCCATTGTGATAGGTGTGTTTAATCCATTCGTTTGCCATGTCAAGAGCATTAAATTCTGCAAATCGGCGGTCGAATTTAGGATCACCATCTATTACCGAATAATCATCAACTGTAACTATTTTTATTTTATCAGTAGGTGAAATATTCGTGAATTTCATATTCTCTCCATCCCATTTCAACTCACGATGTAGACCCTGCAGACCGGATAATCTGGTAGCCAGCACACCCATAACAACCATTTCGTTGAAAGGACCTGAAAATTGGAAATTAGATGATGACTCTATTCTATTTTCAGGCGATTCTTTAGCAGCTCTAATCCAGTCTTGTTCGTGTGCATTGGTTGACCATATATTTCCATTACCACCCGCAATACGTGGAAGCGTTGGTTCTGGTTGTTTAAAGTATTCCATTCTGGAAATAGGAAGTAATGTTAAATTCATTCCGTAACAACCGGTCATAATTTTACCTTTAGTGCCCACAAGGATTATTCCTCCATCAGGATCACCCATCATCTCTCCATCCTTCAACTCTTCAGGTCTGTCAGGTACCAAGCCTCCATCATACCAATGAACTGTTAACTCCGGCATACTCACATTTCCTTTTGCAGGACGAGCAGGAAACTTATAAGTAACTTTTTGAGCCTGTGGAGGAGAGTAAAGATTAGAAATTGTTGAATTAGCAGATACACTTATAGGATATTTAAGATCTAGAGCCCAATATAATGGGTCCATAATATGGCATGCCATATCACCTAAAGCTCCTGTACCAAAATCCCAGAAACCTCTCCAGTTCCATGGAGTATATGCAGGATCGTAAGCACGCTTTTTAGCCGGACCGATAAATAAATCCCAATCGAGAGTAGAAGGAACGGCCATACCACCTTTTGGCTCAGACAAACCCTGAGGCCATATAGGACGGTCGGTCCAACAGTGTGCCTCGTAAACATCTCCTATAATACCCGACTGAACCCATTCTGCTAATTGACGACACCAATCAAAAGAATTGCCCTGGTTACCCATTTGGGTTGCAACTTTATATTTCTTAGCCAGATTTGTAAGAAGGCGAGATTCATATACACTGTGAGACAGTGGTTTCTGTACATATGTGTGTTTACCCAATGTAATTGCATGTGCTGCTACTCCGGCGTGTGTGTGGTCGGGGGTGGCAACCATAATTGCATCTATGGATTTACCCATTTTGTCAAACATTTCTCTCCAGTCCTTAAACTGTTTTGCTTGTGGATAATCTTTGAAGGTCTTGCCTGCATATCTCCAATCTATATCACATAAGGCAACTATATTTTCAGTCTTCATATTGGACAGATTACGACGACCCATACCGCCTACTCCAATACCGGCAATATTCAGTTTATCACTTGGGGCGGTGTAGCCTCCCGCTTTACCTAATATAGTGCTGGGAACTATGGTTAAACCTGCGGCTCCCATTGCTGCTTTTTTTAAAAAATCTCTACGTGTTGACATGATTCTAGTTTTATTTAATAAATGACCATTTTGTTTCAATACCTTGTTTAACTAATTCGCTTTGAAAATCAGTTAATAGATTTTTGTTTTCTCTCACTGCTCTTGGAATTGTCTTCTTTTTTAATGCAAAGTTTATTAACATTCCCGCTGCTTCACCTATACTCCATTCAACCGGATGTAGGCGATAACATCCATTCGTAATATGCGTTGTTCCAATATTCTTGTTTGCTGGTATCAAATTATTAACTCTCTGAGGCAATAAAGCACCCAACGGTATTTGGAATGGAAGTGATGAAAAATCTATATAATTATTTTTACCAGCACTAGGGTGCAAATCAATATGATAATAACCAATACCAACACTATCATAAAATTGTGCTGCAATCTTACCCTCTTCTGGTCCCGCAACTAATTTCCTGTTTTCAGAACCTACATGTTCTTCTAAAATTGTAAAATCTGCTTTTATTCTCCTTGATTCGCGTATATATGGATATTTTGCCATCCCGTCTTCAGTGCCCATTACATCACCTCTCAATCTCAATCCCGACCAACCAATGCCGCCATCTGGTCGGGGTGCGCTAGTCTGCAACCAATACAAAAGAGACAGATTAAGTTGCTTTGCAGCATCCACATGTTTCTTGAATTCTTTCTCAGAAACATCAAGAACATTTCCAAGGAAATAGTCATTCTGAGGCCAGTTAACAATAGTTATATCTCCATTGTACGTACCTTTTACAAAATTTTTCCTGTTAATTAATTTCCTGTAATTCCATAAATTAAGGGAATCTTCTGTAGCGTTACCCTCAGGATGAAACCCTAACGCCTTAGGAACTAAAGTAGAAGGATTTGAATATGTTAAATCAAGTAATCTCCCCGACCATGCAGGTGTAAGATCAGGAACATAATTCTTCCAGAAATCATAGTTATCAGGTTTATCAATTGTATTATTCACATCTGGTTGATAATCCATTGCAAAACAAAGCGTAAAGGCCTGATTGTTTTTAGGTTCATGTTTTTGAGCAGCATGAATCTCTTTAGTATCAGATTTAGCCTCAGCACCGGTAATATATTCAGTACCAGTCAACGGAAGCAAGTCGCCACATTCAGTAGCATCTACAAAATAAGGTGCAGTTAAAACAATTGAATCGCCTGATTTTGTATTAACTACCTCTAGATGCTTAACTGAATCACCAACAACATCTGCTTTTCTGATTTTATAATCTGTAAGTATTATTAATTTACCTGTACTTGTATATGGTGCAAATATCTCATTTAATACTGCAACAGCAACTTTTGGTTCATGACATATACGTGATACTGATCCATCACCCGGATTTAAATACTCCCTTGCTTTAGCATCATCAGTTAAAGGATAATTCCTTTTATAATAATTTCGAACTCTATTTCTATAATCTCTATAAGAAGCAGGAGCACCTTCTGTTTCAATCCATTGATGTTCATCTGGTGGTACACCTTGCTGTGATATCTGACCACCAATCCAGTCTGTTTCTTCTGTTAATATAACATTAAGACCATTCCTACAAGCAGCTATAGCTGTTGCGCATCCTCCTAGTCCTCCGCCAATTATAACTACATCTGCGGCAAATTCTTTAGTAATTCCTCCTTTTTTACGAGATGATTTACCTAACTTTTGTACACCTTTACTTCCTTCCAACATTACTGAACCACCCAATAATGCTGAGTATGTTATAAAATTTCTTCTATTCATATCTACTGATTATCTGATTTCATCTATTAAAATCTCCTTTTTAGCTTCTATTTTTTCAAGTGTTTTCCAGCACTGAAACAAACCACGCGGTACATGGAAACAACCTTTCCATTTGCCACCTTTAAGATCCAGCAATACTTCACCCTGGCGGTTAAGATAGCCCCACCACTCAGCATATTCAGGATCTTTAAAATGACTCCATGTGTAATCGTGTATTTTTTTGTACCAACTCAAACACTCTTCTGAACCTGTAAGTTGGTATCCTTTAAGTAGGGAAATAAGCGTTTCAACGTGTACCCACCATAGCTTTTGATCCCACTCCAGTTCGTGGCGTGGATGTCCTAGTCGGTCCATGAAATAGAATATACCTCCATACTGTTTGTCCCAGCCATATTCTACCATCTTAAGAGTAGTGGTAACAGCTTTTTCAATTAATTCGGGACGACCAAGTCGTTCTCCCAAATCCATTATAAACCACATGGCCTCTATTGCATGACCTGGATTTACCAATCTACCATCGAAAGTGTCGGAGAGTGAACCGTCGGTATTTATATTCTCCACAATTATTCCTCCCAACTCCGGACGCAGGAATACATCCATTACCTCATGGATGCAGTTCTCCATTGTTTGTTTGAGGAAATCCTTGTCCAAAAGATATTCAATTTCCAGTGACAGGTTGCAAAGTATCATAGGTAAGGCAAAGTTTTTAAGATTGCGCGTACCCGGATAAGCCTTGTTCCATTTCCCTTTTGGGTTAGAAGTCTTGGAAAGGATAATGTCAAATGTTTTCTTTGCAATATCAGCATATTCCTCGTTACCGGTAGCCAGACTCAATTGCCCGAAAGCCATAGTTGCAAAGGTGTATGAGAAGATATTGTACGGTTCAACCAGCGGATTACCTTCTCTGTCTAGAGAAAAATACCAGTTGTAATTACCGTCATGACCATACTTTTTCAAAAACTCGCCACCTTGAATGGCACAGTCCAGCCACTCCTGTCTTTTTTCCACCTTATTATATAGCATGGAAAACATCCACACCTGACGACCTTGTAACCAAATAAACTTATCGGTATCAAAAACATCGCCTTTGCGATCGAGACATGTGAAGTAACCGCCAAATTCCCTATCCTGTGACTTTTGAAGCCAGAATGGGATTACATTGTCCAGAAGTTCCTCTTTATAAAGGTTCTCTAATTTTTTAAAATCCATGATAATATATTTTTTCTTTATTTTTTTATTTAAGTTTCTTAAGCCAAAAACGTTCAATCTCTTCAAGTGATTTACCTGTTGTTTCAGGCATTAATTTCCAAACTATGAACATATATGGTAAACACATAACAGCAAATACAAAGAAAGTACCAGCCGGAGTTAGTGATTCAAGCATCCAAGGAGTAAGTTGGCCAATTAAATATGTACCTATCCACAAGGATAGAGTAGCTATTGACATAGCAAGTCCACGTATTCTGGTTGGATACATCTCTGAAAGGAAAACAAATATTACTGCACTTATGGAAATTGCCGTAAAGAAAATGTAAGCTAAAAAACAAAATAACAAGAAGATGCTGGACAAACCAAGCATAGCTCCATTAATAAAATAGAAGCCAATGAATGATAGTGATATAATCATTCCGATAACTCCAAAATAAACCAATTTTTTACGTCCAACCTTGTCGATTATAAGAAGAGCAATAACTGTCGTAAGCATATTAACTATTCCTATAAGGGATTGATAAAAAAGAGAATCACCACTTGATAAACCGCTTGATTCAAAAATAGATGGTCCGTAATACAGAACAGCATTTACTCCCATAAATTGACCAAGAATGGCGATTGCAGATCCAATAATTACGGCTTTTCTAAATCCAGGCTTAAATAGTACTTTCCAATCGGAAGATATTTCTTTTTGAGCAAGTAACAGTGATTTTGTTTCTGCAATTTGAAATAATATATCTTCTTTTTTTATGATAATTTTAGAATAAATATTAAATGCTCTGTTTTCTTTTTGTTTGACAATCAACCAACGGGGACTTTCAGGAATAAGAAAAATAACCATGAAAAATAATAGGGAAGGGATTGTTTCAGCTCCCAGCATGCCACGCCATGATTCAATTCCAAATATTTTATATATAATCAAATCCGAAGAGTAGAAATTCTCTGATAATTTTAATAAGAAGAAATTTACTAAATATGCTGCCAAAAAACCAATCGTTACAGCTAATTGATATAAAGAGACAAGTCTGCCACGATGTGATGCAGGAGAAATTTCAGAAATATACAGTGGACAAACTACGGAAACAATACCAATTCCACCTCCACCAACCATTCGCCAAAAAACTAGTTGGTTCAAGCTGTTTGATAAAGCACAACCAATTGCTGATAAAAGGAAAAAAGCCGCTGAAATAATCATTGTCCATTTCCTGCCAATTGAGTCACTAAGTTTACCGGCGAAAATTACACCAATGATTGAACCAAGAAGCGCGCAACCAACATACCAACCACTTTGGACAGAGTTAAGAGCAAATTGTTCGGTAACAATTGAAATTGTACCCGAAATAACCGCGGTATCGTAACCAAATAATAGTCCACCTAATGCTGCTACTAATGAAATAAAGGCTATATAGCCCATGTTGACTGTTTTATTCATTTATTTAGACTTTAAAAAAGTAAACTTTTATTCGATTCTTTATTATTGAATCATTTAAATTAAGACTTTTAATATGTAAAAGAATTTAAAATATGTTCTTTAAATTAGGATTTATAGAAATAGCCTTTGTCTTTTATGCAAATATATGGTTTAATCTCTAAAAAATGCACTTTATAAATTTAAAGATTTAATATTTTATATACAAAAATAAAATAATTTAAATAGAGAGGTGCTGTGATAAATGATATATAAACTATACTATATGATATTTAATTATTCAAAATCTTTTTTAAAAAGTGATAATTTCTCACTAGTGTCCACTTAAAAACATTAACATTTAATATATTTGTTTGAAAACATGATGTTTACGAGCAAAATATTATGTCCACGATTTGAATGGCTAACTTTGCATCCAATCACCAAAAACGGAC
>Ga0172377_10002467_pt1 | contig 18902 bp, 18 predicted proteins | sample Pumphouse3metaG_FD_119749 | JGI IMG/M metagenome (GOLD analysis project Ga0172377, IMG submission 119749) | Leachate microbial communities from a municipal landfill in Southern Ontario, Canada - Pumphouse #3 metaG | ecosystem: Engineered > Solid waste > Landfill > Unclassified | place: Canada...
ACTTTGAATGTTTACCGGATCAGTAAATTGCTGCTCGGGATAACCAGTCAGTTTTATATTCCCAGTTAAAATATTAGAAACACTGTTCACTTTAATGGTGTCGCCACGCAGAAAAGAATAATTCAACAACACCCTTTGTCCTATATCACCTTTGTAATCTTTTAGTTCTTTTGGTATCAATACTTTGTTGTTGTCCAATTGAAACGTTACTTCTGTGTTTGACTTCACAACAGTTGCAAAGTTCACCCAATAATCGTCCAATCGTTTGCCCTCTTTTTCGCATGACTGCAGAAGCGATAAAGAAATCAAGAACAAAAGAAGATAAAAAGGAAAAGGATTATTGTTGGTTGTCAACATAGTTCTTTAAAGTATTCCCATACATCTCAATAAGTTTAGTTCGCAAAAATGGAATATCCTTATTCTTAATGTTTATTTTATCTAATTGAGTATTTATATATGTGTAAAACTTCTGTTTTTCTTCTTCTGTATAATGCTCAGCAAAACGGTTATCACCAGTCATCTGGTCGTATGCAACATAATTGAAAGGGAAAAAACTGTAGTTCTCAAATATTTCTTTATCAATCATCTCGGCGACTTTACTAAATAAAGTCGAGCGTTCTGTTGTAGAAGGAATTTTATCTATTTGGTTATTTATTGATTTACCAAACCTAAAAACAACGTGTCCTTTATATCCGGTAATTCCGGTAACCATACTTTTTATATCGTCCCCCGGCGACTTTTTAAAATTGGCGTCGTCTCGTCTTAATTGATATTCTATTGCTTTCAGATAATCGCATGGGTCTAATTCGTACGAAATGGATAAGGGTGTGATGTTTAATTTCATCAATCCATCTTTTGGATTTGCGCTGTCAAACAAGGTGAGCATTTTCAGCAAACTCGTTTGAGTTCTGTCGTTTGAATCTTTTGCGCGGCCTTCGCGTTGGGCAATCCATACAGATTGATCTCTGTTTTCAATCGTATCAATTATATATTTTGATAGATGGGTAGATGTATTCAGCATCTGACGAAAAGATACATTTCGTTTGACAATAAAGCTCTTATTCAGTCTTGCGAGTGCTGAAATCCATGGAAATGCCAGCAGGTTATCGCCAATGGCAATCTCGGTAGTATCCATATCATTTTCATGGAGCAGCACATTCAGAAAACCTGCATCCAGAATAATATCCCTATGATTTGAGATAAAAGCTCTTCCCTTACCATTACCAATGTTATCCCAGTTTAAAACTTCAACTTTTGATGTTGTAGTTTTACGAATCAACTTGTTAATCAGCGGCTGGGTTATGTAAGTCTGAAAATCTTCTATGGTTTTGCAACTACTAAAAACTTGTGAAAAGGATTCCCACGTTTTGAATGATTCAACAATGGGTTTCGCAACTTTTACAAAAGCTTTGTCATTTAGCAAACTTTCAATTAGTCCCGGAACTTCAAAATCCCGTGCCGATCGAATGTCTTTAAATAAGTCAGTAGTATCAGATATCATGATTTATGCTTTTATTTTGTTGTACTCAAATTCTATAATGTTTGTCAGCACTTCTTTTATATCCAGATTTGCTGCTTTTATCTGCTGAGGAATAAAGCTGGTGGAAGTCATTCCGGGCGTGGTATTCACTTCCAGTAGTATTGGCGTGCTGTCCGAAATGATATAATCAACACGAATTATTCCTTTTGCATTGATATAGTCATAAATTTGACTAGTCAGAAGTTGAATCTTTTCCGTTAGTTCTTTAGAAATTCGGGCTGGGGTAATTTCTTCAACTTCACCGTTGTATTTTGCATTATAGTCAAAGAACTCATTTTTGGTAACCACTTCAGTCAGAGGCAAAACAGTAAAGCCTTTATCTGTTTTAATGCATCCGCATGTTACTTCTGTGCCTGAGATAAAGCTTTCAATAATCACTTCAGCTGCTTCGCCATAAGCATCATTGATGGCATTTGTCAGGTTTTCTTTTTGTTTAACTTTTGTGGTCGCGAAACTGGAACCACCCATATTGGGTTTAACAAAAACGGGGAGATCTAAATGATTTATAATTTGTTCTTCATTAAACGCATCACCTTTTCTTAAAACAATGGAATCAGCTACTTTTATTCCAAAACATTTCAGATAATTATTGCAAGTGAATTTGTTGAAAGTAAGTGCTGATGCTAGAACGCCACAATTAGAGTAAGGTATTTGCAGCATATCAAAATATCCCTGCAAAGTTCCATCTTCGCCTGGAGTTCCGTGAATGGTGATGTAAGCAAAGTCAAATTTTGTGCTCCAACCATTTGATATAAAGCTGAAATCGTTCTTGTCAATTGGATATATTTGTCCATTTTTCTCCACTTCCCACGATTCGTGATTAATTTTTACGGAGTAAACGTTATATTTTTCTTTATCTATAAATGAAGAGATCCCTTGTGCGCTTTTTTTTGATACTTCTTTTTCAGATGAATATCCGCCCCATATTATGGCAACATTTTTCTTCATATACTTAGTTGTTTTCTGTTACTTGAAATTGTTATTGATTGAGTTGATCTGGAATTATTAATTCTTTGTGTGTGGTTTATTTGGACTTATTACCCAATATTTCTCGTGATTCTGTGTAAATAGACCAACGACGAATCAGGTTTTGCATATCTTCTGGAAGCTCACTCTCTAAATAAATTTCTTCGCCTGTTTCGGGATGAATAAAGCCAAGCGTTTTGGCATGTAATGCCTGGCGCGGACAAGTTACAAAACAATTATAAACAAATTGTTTGTACTTAGCAAATCTTGTTCCCCTCAGGATTTCATGACCTCCATAACGTTCGTCATTGAAAAGGGTGTGACCAATATATTTCATGTGTACCCTGATCTGGTGGGTGCGACCGGTTTCTAATTGACATTGTACCAAAGTGACATAGCCAAATCGTTCTAAAACCTTGTAGTGCGTGACAGCTGTTTTTCCCATGTCTCCATCCGGAAAGACTTTCATTAACATTCTGTCTTTTGGATCGCGACCAATATTTCCTTCTATTCGGCCTTCATCTTTTTCAACATTGCCCCAAACTAATGCATTGTACTGTCGTTTGGTTGTTTTATTAAAAAACTGGACTGATAAATGGGTTTTTGCATGTGGGGTTTTGGCTATGAGCAAAAGACCAGAAGTATCTTTATCAATACGATGAACTAATCCCAGTCGAGGATCTTCCATCGACATGTTTTCATCATAATTTAAATAATAAGCAATGGCATTTACAAGGGTGCCCGAATAGTTCCCGTGACCGGGATGTACAACCATGCCGGCAGGCTTGTTTACGACCAACAGAGATTCGTCTTCATAAACAATTTCCAGTGGAATGTTTTCGGGAATTATTTTGAAATCATGACGTGGCCTGTCCATGACTATAGAAATCACGTCAAGCGGTTTTACTTTGTAACTTGATTTTACAGAAATATCATTGACAAGTACACATTTTGCTTCTGCGGCTTGTTGTAAACGATTTCGGGAGATTCCAACTATATGATCGGATAGAAACTTGTCTATACGCATTGGATTCTGACCTTTATCGACAATAAATCGATAATGCTCAAATTTTTGAGTACTTTCTGAATCGGAATCTAACTGTTCGTCTTCTTCCAATACGTCTTCAATATTTTTTATTTTATCTTCTGACACTGTTTAGTTAAAAGAATGATGGATCTACATTTTCCGAGGTTTCGTCGGGGTTCCCACTGTTTGATTCGGTAGGTGTTTCACCTGATGGAGATATTATATATTCACCGGTAGCACTTAATGAATCACTTGATGATGAACCGCCGCCTACAATCAATCTGAGAGGAGAACCAACGGGTATTTTTTCTTCGGGTTGTAATGCTTTTCCTCTATACTGAACTGAAATAACCAGTCCTTGGTACATTGAAGGTACTTTCTTTATCTCTATTTGGTTGAATCCCATTGATATCAATAGTGCTTCGGCCTGCCGCTCCGAATAGTCGGTAAGTCCCGGAATAGCAATCAATTGAGGATTTATTGAATATATGGTCACATATACCGGGCGTCCTTTTTTTACATTGTTTTTTGGGCTGGGGGTTTGTTCAATAATTGCACCTGGAACAGCGCCTTTTTGATAAATTGAATCAACAATCTCTATATGAAGACCTCTCGATTTCAACATAACCCTGGCTTCTTCAACTTGCAATCCCTGAAGTTGAGGTACTTCAACATTCTGATTGTGACGAGTATATACTTTAAAAAGAAGTAGCGTCAAAATCACTAAAATAATACTTATCACTATGATAAGCATAAAGTTTTTGAAGATATTGTTACCTATATAATTGTTTGGCACCTTCATAATAATGAAAATATTATTGTTGAAATCTAATTATGACCATTCAAATCCTAATACAAAAGTAGGAAAAAAGATTCAATATGAGGATATAAAACTAAAAAAGCAAGAATATGTTATCACATCCTTGCTCTTATTCTGTAACATGTAGAATTTTAAAATTCGTCAGAAACTGATAATTTTGATCTGCCTTTTGCACGACGTGTAGCAAGCACTCTTCTACCGTTTTTTGTAGACATTCTGGATCTGAATCCATGTTTGTTTTTTCTCTTTATAACAGAGGGCTGATATGTTCTTTTCATCTCTATATTATTGTTTTGTTATTATATTCCTAGATATGAGGGTGCAAAATTATAAATTATTTTTGAATTAGACAACTTTTTGGAAGGTTTGTTTTTTAAATTGTCTTAAACAAATCATCTGAATTACAAATAGTATTGAATTTTATACATGATTTAAGATTATTTAGATGTACAATTGTGGGACAAAATATTTTACTATCTTTGTGCAGGTAAATCAATCAATTAAGAATTGACTTTAATGGGTCTTTAGATTTAAATCGTACATTCAAGTCGCTAATCAGATAAATATGGAGTTTCAAGAACTGCATAATGCTCTTTCAGAACTCACGGAAATTCAATCCATGAAGTTTCTGACAGAAAAATATTCAGGAAAAGTGGTTTTTTCAACAAGTTTTGGTTATGAAGACCAGGTGATCACGCACTTGATAGCATCTAATAATATTCCAATTTCTTTATTTACATTGGATACTGGGAGATTGTTCCCTGAAACATACTCTACTTGGGTAAGTACGCAGGAATGTTACAAAATAAATATTAAACCGTATTATCCTGATGCGGATCATATAGCTGATTTTGTTGAAAAAAATGGACCAAATGCTTTTTATAATTCTCCTGAATTAAGAAAAGAATGTTGCGGCATCAGAAAGGTTGAACCATTAAATAAGGCGCTGAAAGGACAAAGTGTTTGGATTACCGGATTACGCGCAAGCCAGTCAGCAGCCAGACACGACTTACCGCAGCTTGAATGGGATGAAGATCATCATCTCTATAAATTTCATCCTGTTTTACATTGGTCGTTGGATCAGGTGAAAGATTACATATTAAAAAACAATATACCTTATAATCCTTTACATGATAAAAACTTTGTAAGCATTGGTTGTGCACCATGTACAAGATCCATTAAGCCTGGAGAAGATTTTAGAGCCGGAAGATGGTGGTGGGAAGACAACAGTAAAAAAGAATGCGGACTTCATGTTCACAAATCATAGATTTTATTATTAAAATGACAGAGAGTTATCATTTAGATTTCATGGATCAATTGGAATCGGAAGCGATTCATATTTTCCGTGAAGTAGCCGGACAGTTTGAAAAACCGGCATTGTTATTTAGCGGTGGAAAAGATTCCATCGTGATGGTGTATTTAGCGCTTAAGGCTTTCAAGCCTTGCAAATTACCTTTTCCATTAGTGCATGTTGATACAGGGCATAATTTTCCTGAAGCACTTGAATATCGAGATAATTTGGCCAAAAAAATTGGTGCTGAACTGGTTGTTCGAAAAGTGGAAGATACTATCAAGCAAAAAGGACTGACAGAGCCAAAAGGTAAAATTGCTTCTCGTAATGCACTGCAGACTTTTACGTTGCTGGACACCATCGAGGAATTCCAGTTTGATGCTTGCATTGGTGGAGGAAGACGCGATGAGGAAAAGGCGCGCGCAAAAGAACGAATCTTTTCAGTGAGGGATTTATTTGGAGGATGGAATCCAAAATTGCAACGTCCCGAACTGTGGCACACTTATAACGGTAAAATACATAAAGGTGAAAATGTGCGTGTTTTCCCTCTGAGTAACTGGACAGAACTTGATGTTTGGAACTATATTAGAAGAGAGCAAATTCCTTTACCATCTGTCTATTTTTCTCACGAAAGAGATGTCATTGAATATCAAGGACAACTTCTTGCCGTTTCTCCTTTTATTCAAATAGATGAGAACGACGTGGTAATGAAAAAGAATGTTCGATACAGAACTGTGGGAGACATGACTTGTACGGCTGCCGTTGAATCGGAAGCGTATGAACTAGATGATATTATCAATGAAATTGCTGCTACCAGAACCAGTGAAAGAGGTGAAACGCGTATAGATGATAAAATGTCGGACGCGGCAATGGAGGATAGGAAAAAAGACGGTTATTTTTAGAATTCAAAACAAACATGGATATACTTCGATTTTTAACGGCAGGTAGTGTGGATGATGGGAAAAGTACACTAATCGGTCGCCTCTTGTACGATAGTAAAAATATATTAATCGACCAACTCGAAGCGCTTGAACAAAGCAGTAAAAAGCTTAAAGATGGAGGGGTCGACTTGGCATTACTTACCGATGGATTAAGGGCTGAACGAGAACAAGGAATTACTATTGATGTAGCGTATAAATATTTTTCTACACCAAATAGAAAATTCATTATTGCAGATGCACCAGGTCATATTCAATATACTCGTAACATGGTAACGGGTGCCTCGAATGTGGATCTGGCGGTTATTCTGATTGATGCTCGAAATGGTATTATTGAACAGACTAAAAGGCATTCTATCATTTGTTCATTATTGCAGATTCCTTTTATAGTTATTGCTGTAAACAAAATGGACCTGATAAATCATTCACAGGAACGTTATGATGAAATTGTGGATGAATTTAAAAAGTTGGCTGAGGTTGTAGAAATAACTTCTGAAGTAAGTTTTATTCCTATTAGTGCACTTAATGGCGATAATATTGTTGACAGGTCTGCAAATATGAATTGGTATGAGGGCCCTACAATGATGGAATTGCTTGAAACAGTGGAGGTTCAGGAGTCTGTTAATCTTGAAAACGCTCGAATGCCTATTCAATATGTCTTGCGTCCTCAAACGGAAGAGAATCCTGATTATAGGGGTTATGCCGGTAAAATAGAAAGTGGCAAGTTTAAAAAAGGGGATAAAATAACTATTTATCCTTCTGGTGTTAAAGCTACTATTGCTGCTGTTGAATGTAATAATCAGATTGTAGACGAGGTGTTTGCTCCGCAAAGTACTGTTATTCATTTGGAAGAAGATGTGGATGCAAGTAGGGGTGATATAATTGTGATCCAGGATGATATATTGAAGGTTGAACGTGATATTGAAGCTGTAATTGCTTGGATGGATGAGAAGCCGTTAACGCTGGGTGGAAGATATTTGCTTCAACAAAATAGTCGGGTAACAGACGTAATAGTTACTGAATTTATTCAGAAAATTGATGTAAATACCCTTGGAAAACATAGTGGGGTTTCGTCAATTGGGTTGAATGAATTGGTCTTAGTAAGATTAAAAACTGCTGTTCCTTTGGCTTATGATAGTTATAGCAAACTTCGTAATACGGGTGGGGCTATTCTTATAGATAAAACAAGTTATACAACTGTAGCAGCTATACTTTTTAAATAAATAAACATATTATGGGCGAGGGTAAATTAAAACGGAAAATAATAGATAGGAAATCATTGTTTCCTGTCTATTTACGCCCTGACCACATCAACATCCTGATTGTTGGCGAGGATTATGATTGTGATCAGATAATCGGCACTATTTACAAGTCATCACCGAAAGTGAAAATTAGGGTAGTAGGGGAATTTGGAAATAGAATGGGGACACATTTAAAAGAGTCTTATCCAAATACTCCAATCGAAATCAGACCTTATGACTTATCTGATCTTGATGAGATGAATGTACTTGTTGTTGCAATTGAGGATGAAGGTGTTTGTGAAAAAATATCGCAGGAGGCCCATGCAAAGGGACTTTTAGTGAATATTATTAACCAACCGGATAAATCTGATTTTCACCTTCAAAATGTGCTTACAACAGAAACAAGAGAAAAAAATCCTGAAGCTTCAGAAACAGAAATCATTACAGGTAAAAAGTGGACTAAGATTGTAAAAAGATCTGCTTGGGCATTCATTTTTATGATTGTCGGATATTTTGTAATTTCTCTTATTCCATTCAAGCATTTGGGTTTTGATCCGCAGGCCTTAATAGCTACACTGGATAAAACTTTCTATTTAATGATCTTGGTGGGTTTTCTTGCTCAATTGATTGATGGCGCTCTTGGAATGGGATATGGCGTAATCTCAACTGCGGCGTTGCTGAGTTTGGGAATTCCACTGCCTTCTATTAGTGGGGGTGTTCACACCGCTGAGATGTTTTCAAGTGCTGTCTCTGGTTATAATCATTATAAGTTTGGCAATATAAATAAAAAGCTTCTCAAAAATATTGCCATTCCTGGTGTGATTGGTGCTATTTTGGGGGCGGTTTTACTTTCTATTCTTGGCAGAGATTATGAAGGTATCATTAAACCTATTATTGCTGTTTATACAATGATAATGGGTGTAAAAATTCTTACAACTGCTTTTAATGGCAGAATTAAGGGCTCAAGAAAGGTTAGGCGTGCCGGTGTTCTTGGATTTACAGGCGGATTACTTGACTCTTTTGGTGGTGGAGGTTGGGGCCCTTTGGTTACTACTACATTAATTTCAAAAGGCAAAACTCCACGCTATGTGATTGGCACAGTAAGCATTTCAGAATTTTTTGTTACATTGGCCAGTTCGCTTACTTTCTTTACTTTCTTAGGATTGAATCATTGGCAGGTTATTCTGGGATTGATTATTGGTGGTGTAATTGCTGCACCTATAGCTGCTCGTTTGGCAGGGAAATTACCCGTGAAGACAATGCTAATAGCTGTTGGTTGTTTAGTTATTATCTGGTCGCTAAATGTTTTTATTAAAAGCTTAACATAAACTTTTATTACTTTTTATCTTGTTGATAATGTGAAGGATTTTTTTTTAGAGAATGCTTTTATGAAAAAAATCAGATTAAATGTTTTGTAATTAAAAAAAAAGGCTCTATATTTGCACCCGCAATTTGAGCGAACGAGGTTTAGAAACTTGAATCGCTTTTTAATTGGCCGATTCGTCTATCGGTTAGGACGCAAGATTTTCATTCTTGAAAGAGGGGTTCGATTCCCCTATCGGCTACTAAAAGAAAAAATATAATTAAAATGGCAAATCATCAATCATCAAAAAAAAGAATCAGACAGATAAAAGTTCGTCGTTTGACTAATAGATATGCGTCACGTACTGCACGCAACTCTGTCCGTAAACTTCGCTCAACTACTGTAAAAGAAGATGCTCTGAAGATATATCCGGAAGTTTGCTCAATGTTAGATAAATTGGCAAAAAACAATGTTATTCATGCTAATAAAGCGAACAACTTGAAATCTAAAATGGCTGCTCACGTTAATAGCTTGAAAGCTTAAAAACAAACGTAAATAATATAATCAGAGCCGGACAAGTGTAAAATATGTCTGGCTCTGATTCTTTATACAGTAATTTAATAGACTATAATTTTAAGTGATGGTTAAACATTTGGTATTATTTAAATTGGCTGATCAGGCTGAAGGAAAGAGTAAAAGAGAAATTGCTCTTAATATTAAAAATGATTTAGAGGCTCTGAAAGATAAAATTGATGTTGTCCGAAATATTAAGGTTTATTTGAATGATACTAAATCGGCTTCTGGTAATTATGATATAATTCTGGATAGTGAGTTTGAATCAATCGAAGATGTAAAAATATATGCCAACCATCCTGATCATTTGGTTATTGCAGCTTATATTGCTAAAGTAAGAACAGAAAGAGCTGCAATAGATTACGAATATTAACGTTAAAATACATGTTTTAAAATGTGAAAGCGGTTTTTAATAATCCGCTTTTTTTTGACCATTTTTATCGTTTCTAAATCATTAAAAAGCCTTGCTTTTCTCGCAAAAAATTCGTAAATTTGTTCACGTTTTTAAAGTGCCTGCGAACGTGGAATAATACACTATTGAAAGGGCATTTAACTAAGATCATATAGGATAATAATGACACAAGAACAATTGAATGCAGCAAGCGGTGAATATTCAGCGCAAAACATACAAGTTTTAGAAGGACTCGAAGCTGTAAGAAGAAGACCTGCCATGTATATTGGTGATGTTAATGAGAGAGGATTGCATCACTTGGTTAATGAAGTAGTTGATAACTCTATTGATGAGGCGTTAGCAGGATATTGCGACGAAATAAATGTGGTTATCAACGAGGATAATTCTATAACCGTAAAAGATAATGGGCGTGGTATTCCAGTGGATTTTCACGAAAAAGAAAAAAAATCGGCTCTTGAAGTAGTGCTCACTGTTTTACATGCCGGTGGAAAATTCGACAAAGGTACATACAAAGTTTCAGGTGGTTTGCACGGTGTTGGTGTATCATGCGTGAACGCTCTGTCAATATATCTGAAAGCGGAGATTCATCGTAACGGAAAAATGTATACTCAAGAATATTCTAAAGGTAAACCATATTCAGATGTGAAAATTGTTGGAGAATCTGAAGATTCAGGTACAATTATTACCTTTAAACCAGACGATTCAATTTTTGTAGTGTTGGAATATCGTTATGATATTTTGGCCACTCGATTAAGAGAGCTTGCTTTTTTAAATGCCGGAATTACGCTAACCCTAACAGATAAACGTCAGGTAAACGATAAAGGTGTATACAAAAGTGAACGCTTTCATTCGGAAACGGGGTTGGAGGAATATGTAAGGTATATTGATAAAACAAAAGAACCTTTGATAGTTGATCCAATTCATATTATTACTGAAAAGAATGATATCCCTATTGAGATTGCCATGACATATAATTCTACTTATAACGAGAATGTTTTCTCTTATGTAAATAATATTCATACAATTGAAGGCGGTACACACTTAACGGGCTTTCGAAGAGGACTTTCACGTATTCTAAAGAAATATGCAGAGGATTCAAAAATGCTGGAAAAGGTGAAAGTAGAAATTTCAGGGGATGATTTCCGTGAAGGTCTAACTGCTGTACTTTCTGTTAAAGTTGCTGAACCTCAGTTTGAAGGACAAACGAAAACAAAGCTGGGTAATAGCGAGGTTATGGGTGCTGTAGATCAGGCAATAGGCGAGGCTTTAAAGATTTATCTGGAAGAACATCCTAAGGAAGCAAAGATTATTGTTGAAAAAGTAGTTCTTGCTGCCACAGCAAGGAATGCTGCTCGCAAAGCACGAGAAATGATACAACGTAAATCCCCATTGTCTGGTGCTGGACTTCCAGGTAAATTGGCTGATTGTTCAGATAAAGATCCTTCTAAATGTGAGATATTCTTGGTCGAGGGAGATTCTGCTGGTGGTACAGCAAAACAAGGACGTGATCGTATGTATCAGGCAATTCTTCCATTACGTGGTAAGATTTTGAATGTGGAAAAAGCAATGCCTCACAGAGTGCTCGAAAATGATGAAATCCGCAATATGTATACTGCTCTTGGTGTTTCTATTGGAACAGTGGAAGATTCAAAAGAATTGAATATGGAGAAATTAAGATATCACAAGGTTATTCTTATGACTGATGCCGATGTCGACGGTAGTCATATTGACACATTGATTCTTACTTTCTTTTTCAGATATATGCGTCCCTTAATTGAAAAAGGGTATATTTATATAGCTACACCTCCTCTCTATTTGTGTAAAAAAGGAAAAGTTGAAGAGTATTGCTACAATAATCGTCAACGCCAGACCTTTATTGATAAGTATGGTGAAGGAAATGAAAATGCTATTCATACTCAACGTTATAAAGGTTTGGGTGAAATGAATGCTGAACAACTTTGGGATACTACAATGAATCCTGAAAATCGTACCTTGAGGCAGATTTCAATTGAGAATACTGCTGATGCGGATATGATTTTCTCTATGTTGATGGGTGAAGAAGTGGCTCCTCGTCGTGAGTTTATCGAAGAAAATGCTACTTATGCTAATATTGACGCTTAATAATTAATTCATGATTCGTCCTCCTGCGCTGAGATTTAATGATAAAGCGGTAATTCTATCACCGGCTGGTTGTATTAATGACCAACCGGTTTATGATACGGCTGCTATTCTTTCGCAGTGGGGATTAAGCGTAGTGGTGAGCGAATATGCTTTGAATAAAGTGGGCAGATTCAGTGGTACTTTCGATCAACGATTAGACGATTTACAAACAGCATTTGATGATCCTAATATAAAGTTGATATTGTGCTCAAGAGGAGGATATGGGATAGTTCAATTATTGGATAAGCTTAATTTTGATAAATTAATCGCTTATCCAAAGTGGATTGTGGGATTTAGTGATATAACTGCATTGCATTCAGCTTTATTGAGCAAAGGTGTCATGTCTGTACACGGACCAATGGCAAAGCATTTTGCAGATGAAGGTCCTGAAGATGTTTCGGTACGTTTTACGAAAGCAATCCTTGCAAACCAATCGGTAACTTATGAAATTCCTGTCACAAAATATAGACACCTAAATAGACCGGGAAAGGCTTCCGGCACTTTATTTGGAGGCAATCTTTCAGTTTTTTGTGGAACAATTGGCTCAAAATTGAATAAAGTTCCCCGAAATGGTATCTTGTTTATCGAAGACATTGGTGAAGAGCCTTATCGTGTAGACAGATTTATGTACCAATTGAAACTTGCAGGGGTGTTTGAACGTATTGGGGGTTTGATAGTTGGTCAGTTTACCGATTTTAACGAAGATGAAGCGATGTATGAGTCTCTATATAATTCAATAGCATCAGTTGTAAATAATTATTCATTCCCAGTCTGTTTTGACTTTCCGATAGGTCATGTCAGATTAAACTTTCCTGTTATTATTGGAAATAAAGCAACCTTAACAGTTGATGAAGAGACTGTTATTTTAAAACAATAGCTTTGCATATGACTATTTCAACTGAATTTATGTTGTTAATCGGCTCAGTTCTTTTCTTTATCAGTATGCTGGTAGGGAAAGCCGGACATAGATTTGGGGTGCCAGTCTTATTATTGTTTCTTCTTGTGGGAATGATTTTTGGATCGGACGGTTTTGGTTTAGAATTTCAAAATTTACAGATTGCACAAACTATTGGTACAATTTGCCTTAGTATTATATTATTTTCTGGTGGTCTCGATACAAAATTTGTTGAGATAAAACCTATAATTGGTCCTGGGATTGTGCTTGCAACCCTGGGAGTTATGTTAACAGCATTAGTTACAGGTGTTTTTACTTGGTGGATGTGCGGACAATGGTTCCCTTCTATGGGAATGGGTTTGTTGTTAGCTTTTTTGTTGTCATCCACTTTCTCTTCTACTGATTCTGCTTCAGTTTTTGGTATTCTTCGTTCTAAAGGATTGGTACTTAAGAATAATCTGAGACCTATGCTTGAATTGGAAAGTGGTAGTAACGATCCCATGGCATACATGCTGACTATTATGTTTATGGATATTATTCGATCTGGCGACCACCCTGATTATTTAATGGTAATCCTTACGGTTATTTTACAGTTAATTATTGGTGGTGTTTTAGGTTACCTTTTAGGCAAATTAGGCGTGATAGTAATAAACCGGATTAAGATGGATAACACATCACTTTATCCAATTCTTTTACTAATACTTGGAGTGTTCATTTTTGCAATAACCTATTTCTTGAAAGGTAATGGTTATCTTGCGGTCTATATCGCTGGATTAGTAATTGGTAATTCTAAGTTTGTGCATAAGAGAACATCAATGAATTTCATGGATGGTTTTGCCTGGATGAGTCAGATATTATTATTCCTCACATTGGGACTTTTGGTAAATCCTCATGAACTGGTGGAGGTTGCAGTTCCTGCTCTAATTATTTCGGTATTTATAATCTTCATCGCTCGACCGTTATCCGTTTTTACTAGTCTTACTCCTTTTAAGAATTTTAGTATTAAAGATAAAGTTTTTGTTTCTTGGGTGGGATTACGTGGAGCAGTTCCAATCATTTTCGCTATTCTCCCTTTGGCAGCAGATATTCCAGGTTCACGGATGGTTTTTAACATAGTATTTGTAATAACTATTATTTCGCTCCTTGTTCAGGGAACTACATTACCTTTAGTTGCTAAATGGCTTGGCCTTTCAGAAAAGCCAGAACAATATAAGGAGTTTGAGGATTTTGATGTTGAGTTCGATGAAGAAATAAAGTCGGCAATGACGGAAATATTGATTACAGAAAAGACGTTATCTTATGGTAAAAATTTGATGGAAATGCCATTGCCCGAAAAAACGCTTGCTGTTATGGTCAAGAGAGGTAATAGATATTTCATACCTACAGGACAAACTGAACTTCATTCGGGAGATAAATTACTGGTGATTTCCGATGATGAAGAAGCATTGAAAGAAACCTATAAGAATATGGGTATTTCAGAGTTTAACTATCAAAAAAACAAATAGTTTAAATGAAAAAGATAGATTGTTTTCTTGCTGTTCTTATGGGTGTGGCTTCAGTTATGCTTTTGGTTTCTTGCAATTCATGCAAGTCGAACAAAGAGACGACAAAAAATATTGTAGAACCCTATATGAAGATTTCCCCCAACTTTAATGCAGATAGCGCATATTGTTATATTGATAAACAGGTGAGTTTTGGTCCTCGTGTTCCAAATTCGTCTGCACATTCAGCTTGTGGCGATTATCTTGTTATGAAACTAAAGGAATTCGGTGCCGATGTTACTGAGCAAAAAGCTGATGTTACGAATTATAATGGTGAAAATCTAAAAATGCGTAATATTATTGGTAGTTATAATACAGAAAATGATCATCGTATATTATTATTTGCCCATTGGGATACCCGTCCGTTTGCTGATGAAGAATCAGATCCGAACAAGCAGATACAACCTATTTTAGGTGCAGATGATGGAGCGAGTGGGGTAGGAGTTTTATTAGAAATTGCCCGTCAACTAAAACTTAAAAATGCGAATGTAGGAGTAGATATCATTTTTTTTGATGTTGAAGATTATGGTCAACCTAACTTTGATAAAAATATAGTTCAGGGAGATTGGTGGTGTTTAGGGTCGCAATACTGGTCAGAAAACCCACACAAGGAGAATTACAAAGCCGATTATGGTATTTTATTAGACATGGTAGGTTCTACAGGCGCCACCTTTTTGAAAGAAGGATATTCCAGGCAATACGCTCCAAAAGTAGTCGAGAAATTATGGAGCACTGCTGCAAAGTTAGGTTATAGTCAGTTTTTTCTTGGTAAAAATGGCGGATTCATTACCGATGATCATGTACCGGTTAATGAAAAACTACGCATTCCAAGTGCCGATATCATTAATATCAAAGATACCGGAACAGGTTTTGCTTCACATTGGCATACTTTGAGCGACGACATGAGTAATATTCATAAGCCAACATTAAATGCAGTTGGACAAACCTTAATGGAAGTGATTTACCTTGAAAATTAAGAGATTATATTAAACTATTTCAAGAAAGAGTATTAGGATAATGAAAACAATAGACGAAGTACAACAAGATATTATTGATGAATTCAGCATATTTGACGACTGGATGGATAAATATGCTCTTATTATTGAACAGGGAAACGCTTTAACTACTTTAGATGAAAAATACAAGACACCTGAAAATATAATTCAGGGATGTCAAAGTCGTGTATGGCTTCAAACTGATTTTATCGAAGGGCGTCTCTATTTCAAGGCAGAAAGCGATGCCGTGATTGTAAAAGGTTTATTGGCTTTGGTATTGAGAGTTTTCAACGATAGAACCCCTGATGAAATAACAGGAACCGATCTTCGCTTCATGAAAGAGCTTGGTCTTACTGAGCATCTCTCCCCAACTCGTGCAAATGGTCTGCTAGCCGTAATCAAGCAGATTCGTTTCTATGCAATTGCATATCAAGCAAAAAGTAGTAAGTAGTTCGAATACTTACTCTTTGCTCATCTCTGCAGATCTGTTACGTGCAGCATCCAGAACTCCTTCAAAGTGTTTGCCGATATCATGTTTACGGAAATAGTCCAGACCCGCTTGAGTAGTTCCCCCTTTACTTGTTATATTCTGAATTAGCTCTTCGATACTGAAGTTTTCCTGATTTGCAGCGAAATAGCTCACTGTTCCTTCAGTAAGTTGTAGTAAAAGTTCATCAAGAACATCACCAGACAGATCAAACTCGCTCATCTTATCCTTGAAGATTTGTATAAAAGCAAGTATAAATGCCGGTCCGCTTCCAAAAACAGATGTAAATAAGTCGAACCCGCTTTCATCAAGTTTAACCGCTTTCCCAAGTTTGGAGAGTATATCGAAAATATAAGAAGCGTTATTATCATTCGGGTTATTTGTAGCAAAGGCCGTAACGGATTTCTTGTAAGCGATGGCCAGATTCGGCATTATTCTTACAATTGTTTGTTCACTTCCAAGATAATTTTCAATGTAGCCAATGCTTTTTCCGGCGACCGGAGATACAAAAGTTTTGCCTGTCCTTTTTAAAGATTGAAGTTGTTTGAGAATACCAACCAGATCTTGTGGTTTGATTGTCAGCCAAATAATATCAGCAAAAGCCAGTAAATCTTCTAAATTATCAAAATAAAGAGCACCTACATTCTTTCTATTTCGTGCAAAATAAGCAAATTGTGTACCGTTCTCACCCTTAAGTCCCCTATAAATTGCACTTGCAAGATTACCAAAACCTATAAAACCGTAATTCATTATTTTTTAAATTTAGTGAAAGGGATACTGTTATTTAATGCTTTAGTGATGTAGTTTGGTCGTTGTCCATTTACGATCCACATTTCAACATCATGCTTCATGCAAATATCTGCCGCATGCACTTTCGAAGCCATTCCGCCTGTGCCCAAATTAGAATGTTTTTCTTCGATGCAGGATAAGACAGATGAAATATCCTTTACTTCCGTTATGAGATGAGCATCAGAATTCAGGTGAGGATTGCGATCAAAAACGCCGTCAATATCTGATACGAGTACAAGTAGATCAGCTTCAGTAATAACAGCGACAAAAGCCGATAGTTTATCATTATCACCCAACACGATTTCTTCGACAGCGACCGTATCGTTTTCGTTTACAACAGGAATATAGTTAGCCTCCCACAGTTTGAGGATAGTGTTTTTGGTATTCTCTTTTGCCGTTGGGTTCTCAAAATCCCGATAAGTCATTAATATCTGAGCGATATTCAGACCAAAGCTACTGAAAACATCATCGTAAATCTCCATCAGTTTGGTTTGTCCGATAGCCGCCATAGCTTGTTTTGATTCAACCTTTTTGTTAAACCCTTTAATCTCAATAAATTGTCGTGCTGTAGCGATAGCTCCAGAAGAAACGATAACAATTTCATATTCATTCTTGAGTTCAACAATTTGTCTAGCAAGACTTTCAATAACCGCAAACGATATGCGGTTTGTGCCCATTGTCAGAGTTGATGTACCAATTTTTATAATAAGTTTTTTCTTCATATTAGTCCCGTGTATGCCCTTTTCCGTAAATAAACCACTTGTTAGTAACCAATTGTTGAGCGCCAAGTGGTCCCATAAAGTGCAGTTTTTGAGTACTGATAGCGATTTCGCCACCCACTCCAAATTGTCCGCCATCCGTAAAGCGAGTAGATGCGTTATGATAAACTGCCGCGCAATCTACCTGTTCCATGAATTTATCAGCATGATCCTTGTTGTTAGTAACAATTGTAGATGAGTGTCTACCACAATATTTGTTTATAATGTTGATTGCATCATTCAATCCCGGAACTGTGGTAAGATAAATTTTTAGAGCCAGAAATTCTTCGAAGAGAATCTTATCATCATCAACTTCTATTATGTCTGCATTCAAGCAACTTATTTTGTTATCCCCCAAAACCTCAATATTATTAGCCTTTAGTTCCTTTACAAGAAGGTCTACTTTTTCTTTTATATTTGGGAGATTGCTGTCAATCAGCACTTTGTCAAGTGCATTGCAGACGCTGATACGGCTTTTGCCATTTAGAATGATGCGCACAGCCATTTCAAAATCAGAATCAGCATCAACAAAAAGAAAATTGTTTCCCCTTCCACTTATGATAACCGGGATCGTTGCATTATCCACCACAAATTTGATTAAGTTTTCGCCACCACGCGGGATAATTAAATCCACCTTATGAGAATTTTCCACAATAAGTTTTTGAGTCTCGTTGTGTGTAAGATGCAAATATTCCACAAATCCATCATCTACATCATTTTCAGAAAGTGCATCTTTCCAAAGTTGAGTGAGCAGCGAATTAGTGTGAAACGCCTCTTTACCTCCCTTAAGCAGAATACGGTTTCCCGCTTTGAAAGCTGTAGCCGCCGCTTCAATAGTAACATCCGGTCGCGATTCATAAATAATGAGAATTGTACCAAATGGAACAGTGCGGTTCTCAATGTGCAAACCATCTTCACGGGTAAAATCATAAAGCAATTTACCCACCGGTTCATCCATTTGTGCCACTTCCTTTAATGAGCGCGACATTCCATCAATCTTGGTATCATCAACCTTCAACCTATCTTGCATGGATTCATCCGCTTCAATTAAGGCGCTTCTGTCCAATAGATTAGCATCAATGATCCGTAACCTGTTCTGCTGTAATATTTCTGATAACCTTAGCAGTACTTTATTCTTCTGTATGGAATCAATCATCTTGTATAAT
>Ga0172377_10002470_pt1 | contig 18885 bp, 19 predicted proteins | sample Pumphouse3metaG_FD_119749 | JGI IMG/M metagenome (GOLD analysis project Ga0172377, IMG submission 119749) | Leachate microbial communities from a municipal landfill in Southern Ontario, Canada - Pumphouse #3 metaG | ecosystem: Engineered > Solid waste > Landfill > Unclassified | place: Canada...
CGAAAAAAGTGCTTCACATGCACATTTTCAACATGATCGGTAACTTTCGGTCTGTTTCAGACCATCAACTCACGGAAGGCATCGCCTGCAACTCCCGCCAGTAACGAAGCGTCATGCTCCCCGTCAGTAGGAACGTGCATATGTCGGCGATTGGCTGGGAGAGCTGGATACCCAGCACCCCGAGTAAGTGCGATAGTACCGCGATCAACGGAATAAAGAATATCCCTTGTCTCGCCAGGGCGATGATCGAACTCCGTCCGCCCTTGCCCGTGGCCTGGAAGAGCATCCCCGACAGGATGTTCACCGCCTGGATCGGCATCAACACGCATTGCAACCGCAACGCCAGCGTCCCAACCTCGATCACCGTAGGATCGGAGATGAAGGCGAGCATCACCCACCGCGCCGCCGCGAAGCAGACTGCGCCGATGGCCAGGAACGCCACCACCCCGGTCTTCAGGCAGAACCGGAACGCATCCCGCAACCGGTCGATCTTCCTCGCCCCCCAACTGAAACCGGCCACCGGCTGGAACCCTTGCCCGAAACCGACCAGCGCGGCATTGAGGAACATCGTCACCCGGGTGACGATCGTCATGGCGGCGATCACAGCATCGCCGAACGGACCGGCGAACAGATTCATGCAGATGCCGGCGATACTCCCCAGCACCTGCCGCAGGAACGATGGCAAGCCCACCTGCATCATGTCACCGAACAACCCCCGCTCGAAACGCACGTGCCGCACGCTCAGATGGAGGTTGCTCCTATGCGACAGGAACTGCGACAGCAGGATCAAGAAACTCACCATCTGGCTGATGATCGTCGCCAAAGCTGCGCCGCGGATTCCCAGATCCAGCACAAAGATGAAGATTGGATCGAGCACGACATTCACTACCGCGCCGGATACGATGCCGACCATACCGAGCACGGCCTTTCCCTCCGAACGGAGGTTGTTGTTCATCGTGAAGCTCGCCGCCATATATGGGGCGCCGACGAGGATCGTTCCGGCATAGTCCGCGGCATAGGGGAGTATCGTCTCGGTGGAACCGAGCAACCGCATGAAGGGGTTGAGGAATAGCAGGCCGAATATCGTCAGCAACAGTCCCAGCCCCATCGAAGTGAAGAACGCCGTGGAGAATACCTCGTCGGCCCGCTGCCGTTCCTTCGCTCCGAGCAGTCGCGCCACTACGTTGCCCGATCCTTGCCCGAAGAGCAGCCCGATCGCTTGGATGATAGCCATGAGCGAGAACACCACTCCGACGGCCGCCGAAGCACTGGTCCCCAGTCGACTGACGAACATCGTGTCGACCATGTTGTAGAATGCGGTCACCAGCATCGTGGTGATCGTTGGAGCGGCAAGCGAGAGAATCAGACGCCGCACGGGCGTCGTGGTCATTCTGCGGTAGTTTTCTTCTGAGTCGAGGGGTATCCGGCTGTTAGGCATGTGTGGATTCTATCCGTCCCTCCCGCCCCTGTCAAATGAGGGTCAATGGTCAATGGTAGAGGGTCGAGGGTCGGTCCAAACTTATTCATTGGAGGGGATCGCTTCAGACGCCTGAGCACCAAAAGCAATCATGCACCAATGTCCAAGCAATCATGCACCAATGCGCAGGCAGGAAGCTCCAGTCCTGTATCGAGCTTTGTTTTCATTGCCTGTGTCTTGCACAGGAGCAGGACCGGGGTGTAGACTCGTGCCATGGAATCAAGAGTGGACAAGGCATTGGCAAACCATGCAAAAGGGTATAATTGCAGCCAGTCAGTCGCATGTGCATATGCGGATCTGGTCGGCATGGACGAACGGACGATGTTCAAGCTGATGGAAGGCTTCGGACTGGGAATGGGCGGCACGTACGGCACCTGCGGAGCTCTGACCGGAGCCATGGCGATCGTCGGCATGCGATTGAGCGGCGGCAATCTCGACGGTCCGCTGACCAAAGCGGAAACCTACAAGGTCGCCGAACGGATCATCGACGAATTCCGCCAGATGAACCATTCCTGCGTCTGCCGCGACTTGAAAGGCATTGAGACCGACTCCCCCTTCAAATCGTGCGACGAATACATCGCCGATGCCTCCGCAATCCTGGAACGAACCATATTCGCCACATAACGACCAGTCGGCCGCATACCCGGCATACCCGGCATACCCTACGCCGGCCCGCACGGAACACACCGGGTCATGCAGTGTCATGTTCAGTCGCACAGACTCTTTGAGACGGTTCGCAGAACCTATCCCGCTCCCCCTGCAATACCATCATAAGCCCCCTCACAATGACCCTGCAATGACCCTAACCTAACCAGGAGTGGAGCATGATTCCACCTGCGACGGCAACATTCAACGACCCCTTGGTCCCGGAAAGAGGAATAGCAACCCGCCCGGCTGACCTGTCGCACGCAGCCAGGAACACAGGGCTCACACCCATCTCCTCAGAACCGAGCACAGCTACGCCGTCGGAAGGAAACGAGAACCGCTGGATCGCAACACCACCCAGTTCCAAGGCGAACATCGGCCGAAGGGAAGCCTCCAGTTCGGCAAGCAGCGCCTGCTCGCCGACGATCCGCCACGGCACCGTTTCGGTACAGCCCCTGGCAGTGCGCCGGGCACGCGGATGATCGGGACTCGCCGTTCCCTCGACCAGCAGAACCTCCCGCACTCCGAACGAATCGGCGCTCCGGAACAACGCCCCCACATTGAACGGAGAACGGATGCGATCGAGCACCAACGTATGCGGCAACACCAGACGCCTCGAAACATCCAGCGCCCCCGACACATCATCGACGAAATCCCAGTCGGCAGGCTCGGCACCCAACGCCTCGAGCAACAAATAATGCAGATCCTCGCACGCCACCGTGAACATAGGCGACGACCTCTCCCCCAGACGCCCGGCAAGCACCGCCGCACGGAACCGGACATCATCCGAAAGTACGAGGGAACACGGCTCGGCCCCAAGCAATGCGACCAGCAGAACCAGATAATCGGGATCGACCGCATCTGGATGCACCGCGAACTCATGGAATAGATTGGCGATCTTGCGCACGCACGTACGCGGTTTCAAAGTCTGCAACTTGGCGATCGTGATCATCCCACACCCCGCCCCTACCGCCGATCGTCACGTCCATCCAGCTCGCCATCGGAATCCTCGTCCGAATCCGATGCCGCCGACGGACACACGCAGAGGGCGAACTCCCCCTTCACCGACGGACGGGATGCCAGCACATCAGCCACCGAAGCGGCAGTCCCCTCCAGAAACTCCTCGAACGCCTTGGTCATCTCCCGACCGGCGACGACCCTACGGGAAGGGGCAAGCTCATCCAGCTCGCGCAGCAACTTGACCACCCGAAACGGAGACTCGTAGACTACGAACGCCTCGTCGCGCTCCAGCAACTGCCGCAACCGCGCCGTCCGACGCCCCTTGCGAGGGCTCAGGAACCCCTCGAACGTGAACGACTTGCCCACGAACCCAGCCACGCTGACTAGCGTCGTGACCGCCGAAACCCCTGGAACCGGCACCACGGAGAACCCCGCCGCCCGTACCGCACCGACAAGCCGAGCCCCCGGATCGCTCACACCCGGCGTACCCGCATCGCTCACATAAGCCACATCGATGCCCCCCTCGAGCAAAGCGACGATCCCCGCCGCGGAATTGATCTCGTTGTGGGCATGACATGCGATCAGACGCTTGTGGATATCGAACCGATTCAGCAGATTCTGCGTATGCCTGGTATCCTCGCAGGCGATCACATCGACCCGCTTCAGAATATCCAACGCCCGCATCGTAATATCATCGAGATTGCCGATTGGAGTGGCGATCATGTACAGAGTGCTCATGCCCACCAGTGTATACGCAAGCCAACCAAGAGACAAGCGATCATCGCCCGAGCCGAACAGGCATTTCTCGCCAATATATGGTGATTTTTACCATTGCGACCGCTTTTCCCTGCCGTTTCGCCTCCACTTTCCGAGCAATGATGCTTCCCATACCTGAAAAATCGAATGAAAACCACCCGATCGACCGAGTTGGCACGGTATCTGCAACATAGGAACCGTAGCACAAACAACACAACCGCCGGCGTTGCCCGGAGAGAAGGAGTAATAGACATGAACGCTTTCAAGAGAATGAAGAACATCATCGATTCAAATCTCAATTCCACACTCGACAAGATGGAAGACCCGCAGAAGATGATCCGCCTCATGATCTCCGAACTAGAGGAGACACTGGCCAAGGCACGGACCTCGCTGGCCACCCGCATCGCCGACAAGGCCGCCCGCACCGAAGAGAAGCGTGAACTCGAAGCCTCGCTTCGCCGCTGGGAGGACCGGGCGAAACTGGCCGTGGAGAAAGGCCGCGACGACCTCGCCCGCGAAGCTTTGGGTGAAAAGAAACATGTCGCCCAGCGCCTGCAGGCTCTGAATGACGAACTCGCCCAGTATGAAGGCATCATCGCCAGCCAGCGGGACCAGATCGTCAAGCTAGAAGAAAAACTCCAGGAAATCCGGGACAAGGAACGGACCCTGGTCGCCCGCGCCTATCATGCAAAGGAGAAGAAGAAAGTCGTCGAGACGCTGCGCGAATCGGACAGCAGCGCGATGTGCCAGAAATTCTCCGACCTTGAGGCGAAGATCGAGCGGATGGAGGCGGACGCCGAGATGGCCGGCTTCACCGGCACAAAAGGCACCGAGGCGCAGTTCGCCGAAATGGAACGCAACGATGAGATCGAAGCCGAACTGAACAAGCTCAAGGCCGCGATGGCTTCCCCCAAGGCCGCCGACAAGGCTTCTGCCGACAAGCCCAAAACCGCCGGCGACACCGACAAGACCGCGTCGAAGAAGAACGAGGAGAAATAACGATGGCATCATCCTATAGAGAACGACGCGAATACAGGGACTACGACGGTTCCTGGAGATACGAAGAACGGACATACGACCATATCCCGCTCCGCCGTTCCCGCCATGGGCTGGTGTTTGGAGTATGCCAGGGTTTTGCAAACTGGTCGGGCATCCCTGTCGGGCTGCTGCGCATCGGCTTTGTGATCGCACTGATCTGCACCGGTTTCTTTCCTCTCGGCTTCGCCTATCTGGTAGCGGCCATCGTCATGAAACCGGAACGGTATTAATCTACAGCGAACCGGTCCGCGACGCATCCGCAATGCGGCAATGTGTCCGGATCGGGCACCCGCCCTTTTCGGGGGCTGTTTCAAAACCGTTTCTTCCGCAATAGTTTTGGACAGCCCCCCATTATATAACGAAGCAGCGGCACTCATTCCGGACATTGAGGCGTCACAAACCGTAACCGACTACCTCAATGGAATCGACGCGCCGTCACCACGATCCTCGACGGACAGACCCAGGAGAGATCAGTCCAGGGCCTGATCGGGAGTAAGACCGAACAACCAGGAACACGATATGAACGGACACCCTCGGATACATGATGGCGAACTCTTGGTCGTTTCCCACGCCTCCACTATCGCCGCGCAACCGTCCGCATACAAGGCCGGGCACTTCGCGATCCTGCTCATCTGTTCATTTTTCGTCGGAGCGATGATGGGCGTCATCGTCGAGACCGCCTGGGGCGCGATACGTTTCGGAGTTCTGGAACGACGAAGCGGCCTGCTGTTCTTCCCTTTCATCAACCCGGTCTACGGAGCAGGAGCGATGATTCTGACGATTGTCGGCCGCAAAACGAAGGACAACATCCCGCACGCATTCATCGTCTCGACAATCTGCGGAGCCACTTTGGAATACACGATCTCGCTACTACAGGAACAGTTGACAGGAAGCATCTCATGGGACTACTCGGACATCGCCGGCAACATCGGGGGACGGATCCACCCGTTGTATTGTCTGGCGTGGGGAGCGCTGGGGCTGTTGTGGATATCGCGCATCCTGCCCCATATCAGTCTCCTTGCCCGGAAACTCGATACGAACAGCGGTCATATCATGGCCGTCGTCGCCGTGCTTCTGGTCTGCTTCGACCTTGCTTGCTCGGCGTTCGCCGTACATCGCTGGACACAACGGACAGCCGGAACCCAGGCCGACACCCCGCTCGAATCCTACTTCGACACACGCTACGACGACGCCACCATGCGCAGATACTACCCGAACCTCCGCATCCTACCGTAGGCCCGGTCCACACTCCACGCCCACACTCCACGCCCACACTCCACGCCCACACTCCACGCCCACACGTCACGCCCTCGCACGCCCACACGTCACGCCCTCGCACGCCCTGCACTCCCGCAATGACCCTACCATGACCCTAATCCATTTTTACCTTAAGCTTGCGGTACAAACCGCGGAACTGATCGTAGGTCAGCCCCAGCAACTTGGCCGCCTCCCGCTGATTGCCCTCCGCCTGCTCAAGAGCACGACGGAGGAACGAAACATCCAGACGCTCCTTCGCCCCCTCGTAATCGGAAAGCGGCAGCACATCCATCGGATCCGTCACCACACCCTCCTGACCAGAAACATCGACAGCAACCGGAAGAGCGACCTCCCCATCGGGAACCGGGACGGAAGAAGTTTCCAACGAAACCGGAGGACATTTTGCGAACGGATTGGAAAACGGATTGAAATCGACATGGTCGATCAGACGCGATTCTGAACGATAGACCGCCCGCTCGACCACATTCTTCAACTCACGGACATTGCCCGGCCACGGATAACGCATCAGCTGCTCCTGTACCGAATCAGAAAGAACCGGCATCTCCTCTCGACCACATTCCATCGCCATCTTAGCGGCGAAGAAATTGGCGAGCAACAGGATATCGTCGCCACGCTCGCGAAGCGGAGGCAGGAACAGCACCTCGAACGACAGCCGATCAAGCAGATCTTCCTTGAACTTCCCCTCGGCGCACAACTGGGGCAGATCGGCATTGGTCGCACCCACGATCCGCACATTGGCCTCATGAGTCTTGGAAGACCCCACCCGTTCATACGTGCCATATTCGACCACACGCAGAATCTTCTCCTGCACCTCGAGTGGAATCAGCCCAATCTCATCAAGGAACAACGTCCCCCCCTCGGCCTCCTCGAAACGCCCCTTGCGTGTCTTCTGCGCACCGGTGAACGCCCCCTGCTCATAGCCGAACAACTCCGTCTCGATCAACGACGGCGGCAACGCGGCGCAGTTGACCGTCACCAGACTGTTCTGCCAGCGAGGAGACAAATAATGAAGCCTCGCCGCGGCGATCTCCTTGCCGCTACCCCGCTCACCCACCACCAGGACGCTCCGGTCCACCGTCGCCGCCCGGCTGAGCCGACGCTGGAAATCCAGGAACACTTCGCTTTCACCCAACGGCTGGGACAAACGCCCTCTGCCATCGTCCATACGATCCCCCTCCGCGCATCCATTCCGGCGGCATCGCCACGCAACATCACGCGATACGACCGCCCCCATACCATCCGTTCGATGAACGGCACCGGTTTCATTTTGGCAAAATATACCATTGTTTGGTGCAAATTACCAATACTTGCGTCCCATCATCATCCGGACGATTCGCAGAAAAAAAGACAAAAAACCATGCCCACAGCTTGAAAAAGCGCATATTTCATGTATATATAACAAATTGCAAAGCGAATGACTTTTTTATCTCTCCCTGCCCGTTTTTTGGCACGGATACTGCAACTAGAACATCGAGAACATACGCAGTCGGACCGACCGGCTGAAAGAGAGGATACGAACATGGGAGTCTTTTCACGATTCATGGACATTGTAAATGCCAATATCAACTCGCTGCTCGACAAAGCTGAAGATCCGGAAAAGATGATCAAGCTAATGATGCAGGAAATGGAGGATACGCTGATCGAGCTCAAGAGCTCCTGCGCGGCCAAGATGGCGGCAAAAGCGAAAGTCGAACGGAACAAGCAGGAACTTGAAGCGCTCATTGCCCGCTGGCAGAGCCGCGCTGAACTCGCGATCTCCAAAGGCCGCGAGGACCTGGCTCGGGAAGCCCTGATGGAAAAGAAGAAAGCCAACGCCGACTTGCAGAAGATCCACGAGGACATCGCCAGGTACGAAGAACTGATCAAGAGCAGCAAGGACGACATCAACCAGCTGGAAGAGAAGCTCCAAGGAGTGAAGCAGAAGTACCAGAGCATCGTCGAACGCGCCAACCGCGCTCGCGAAGAGCAGGCCGCCAATGAAACGATGCGCAAGGCCACCGACGCCGACACCTTCGCACGGTTCTCCCATATGGAGGACAAGATCGACCGGATGCAGGCCGAGAACGACATGAGCCGGACGGGATCCGCCGATCTGGATGCTCGATTCAAGGACCTTGAGGAACTGGACGAGATCGAGGCCGAACTCGAAGCGCTGCGCAAGCAGACCGAAGGTAGGTAAACCGCCATGGAAAGCTGGGCGATCATAGCAATCGTGGCGATCGTGTTCGGGAGCATCGTAAGTATCGTCAGAGCCGGACTCGACCATGAACTTCAGGAAAAAAAGATGAATGCGGCGCTCCGCCAGCAGGAAATGGAAAGTGGAGTCGCCCCGGGCACCTACACCGGCAAGCGGGCACGCAAGCAGGCGGAAAAAGCCTTCAGGACCGCGGCAAAGCAGGAACGCTATAGGCGTCGCCATCATCTGGACGACATCAATGACGATATCGACGAAGACGAAGTAGAAACGGAACGCGAACGTCTGAAAAAGGGCATCGACAACCTCCAGCAGCGAATCGACAACATCGAGATCATCATGAAAAGCCGCAATGCCAACGGCGGCACGAAGAACGACGATTCGACGCAATCTGGCACGTGACGTCACGACAGAGGCGCACGGCACCGAACAAAAAAGCCGGGACCTGCGGCATCGGACAGGCAATCGAGAAAGATAAGGAAAATCATCATGGCAACCAAAAAACTATATAGGTCAAAACACGGCGAGGTCTTCGGAGTCTGCCAGGGCATCGCGGACTGGAGGGATCTTCCCGTGGGACCCGTCAGACTCATCGTCCTGCTGGCTATCGTCTTCACCGGCATCTTCCCCGGCGTCGCGATCTATCTGCTGGCGGCGCTGGTCATCCCTGCGAACCCCTATGAATCGGACCGCCCTTCCGACGGCCGCCGCTCGGATTGGGACTGGCACCGGATGGGACATCGCTCCCGCCATACCGGTGAAACCGTTCATGGCACGTATGAAAATGATGCGGATGACGCCCGATCGACCGATGAGTTGAAGGAAGAGTACGAACGGCTGAAGAAAAAAGTTGAGAAAATGGAAGAAGAAATGTTCGACAAAGAGCGCGACTGGGACCAGCGCTTCCATGAGGGATCGTGACATGCTGAAAGACTCGAAAGCCCTCAAACTGACGCTGCTGGCAGTCGTAGTGGTCATCATGATCGTGAGGTTCGTACCAGCTGGCGGCGCCAATCCTGCCCGACAGGAGGTCGTCGCAACGGCTTCCGCAACGTCCGAACTATCGATCAAGACGATCGGCAGCGACATCCAGATCACCGTCGATCCGACCGCCACGGGCGTCAGCGCCAGGCTTGATTCCCGCAGGCGCACCGACAGCAAGCTGGTCCTCGATCAGCGGGGCTCCAAGATAACGATCGAAGAGAAGCTCGACCACAAGTGGTTCGGCTTCTCCAGTTCCTCGCCTACGCTGCTCGTCACGATTCCGCAAGCCTTCACGCTGTCCGGTCTTACCGTCGAAACGGTCTCCGGTGACATCGAGCTCGAAACGAACCTATCCGCTGGCTCCACCATCGCGCTCAAAGCGATCAGCGGAGAGATCGACTTCCTGGATCTGAACGCGACGGAAGGAACAGTCCGCATAGCGTCGGTCAGCGGCTCCATAGAAGGATATTCGGTATCGGCGAAAAACATCCAGGTCTCGTCCACGAGCGGGGCTATCGAAATCTACCAATATGCGGGACAGAATGTGGAACTGAAAAGCACTAGCGGCGAGATCTCAGGGGAAGCCGCGATCGGAAGCGGCATCCTGACGGCAGGAACCATCAGCGGGGAAATCGACCTGTATCTAGCGCCTGATACAGATGCAAGAATACAGGCGACCTCAATCTCCGGATCCATCCAGCTCGGAGGGGAATCGACGCCACGCGCTGAAAAAAGCGCGAACGCCAGTCTCCGAAGCGGTACGGGGCTGGTCGAAGCCAAGACGACCAGCGCAGACATATCGATCCATTGGTAAAGCCCGACATACATTCGTGACGAACCGGATTCCGGTACGGACGACGGGGCGGAACACGATTCTCCCTCGCCTCGTTTTTCATTCACGGAGCAAGGCAAGGGCCGACATCCACCGAACCTACGGCAGGAGAAACACCATCATGCAGGAAACGACACCCCAAAGAGGAGTCATCCCGATCACGGATGACATGGACATTGTCATCAGAACTGTAAGCAACGATATCAGGATCGTCAAAGATCCGAATGCGACGAAACTGGAAGCGAAGCTCAACGGAATCGCTCCGATGCGCTGCAAGCTGTCGCTGCTGACCGACGGCAGGACGGCCATCATCGACGTACGTCTGCCGTTGACCGATCTGTTCGGATTCTTCTCGTTCATATCCCAACGGCTGACTGTCGTAGTCCCGGCATCGCATTCTCCGGCACGGATCAGCATTTCCAGCACAAGCGGCGACATAGAATTGCCAAGGGAATTCGATATACCGCACGGCAACACGAAGACAAACGGTACGATACGGATCGAAAACCCAGCTCGTGCCATCGATGAATCGGCATCCTGATTTTCGCATATTTGTTGCAATAATGTTGCATTAATATACAACCAATTCGACTTTCTTCCAATAATTCTGTATATTGTTGCATTTTTTTCGTATACTTGTTGCACAAGACCGTTGTTTTGCGATATGATCCAGTCAATTTGGACAAACGGGAGGAATCCCCTTCCGCAAGGCCCATATGAAGGCAGGTTCTCCACATGGACACGACGTTCCTAGTGCTTGATGACGGTACCGTTCTCAAGGGTGTCGGATTCGGAGCTGCGGCTCCCTATTGCGATCAGCTGCAGGAAATGATGTTTCCTGCCGGCGAAGTTGTTTTCAACACCAGCATGACCGGATATCCGGAGATTCTCTCCGACCCATCCTACAATGGACAGATGGTGGTAATGACCTACCCGCATATCGGCAACTACGGATGCGACCCAGCATGGGCGGAAAGCACCCTTTCCGGTGGAGGCATCCATGCAACGGCGCTGATCGTCCGCCAAGCATACAACGGGCCCATCCCCCCCGGAAGAATCGCATTGGATCGATATCTCAAGGAGAACGGCACCTGCGCGATCTCCGGAGTCGATACCCGATTCCTCACCATCCATCTGAGAACCTATGGCGCAAGAAACGGCCTGCTCGTGCGAAGCCGCCACAACGCACTCGAAGGAACGGAACTTGTTGCGGCGCTGCAGGCGGTGCGCTCGTTCCCATCCATCACCGAACGAAATCTGATCGACGGCGTCACGGTACGACGGACGATCATCGACCCTAGTTTGGGACCAGGAACCACATTGCCGCCGAAACACAGCGACCTGCGGTTCGCCGTCATCGACTACGGCATCAAGAAATCGATCATCAACGAACTATACAAACGGAACATCGCCGTCACGCTGCTCGGAGCGAACGCCACAGCCAAGGAGATCCTGAGCCTGGAACCGACCGTAGATGCGGTATTCCTCTCCAACGGTCCGGGCGATCCGGCGTTGCTGCAGGACGCGGTGACCATGGCGAGGGAGATCGTCGGCAAACTGCCGCTGGTCGGCATCTGCTTGGGTCACCAGTTGATCACCTGGGCCTTGGGCGGAAAAACCGTGAAAATGAAATTCGGCCATCATGGAGGCAACCATCCGGTCCGGGACCAACTTACCGGCAACGTGTTCGTCACCAGCCAGAACCATGGCTTCATGACCGATCCGAGTACGATCGGAGACGATATCCAAGTCTGGTTCACCAATGCGAACGATGGCTCAATCGAAGGTATCTACCATAAAAAACTCCCGGTCATGTCGGTCCAATACCATCCAGAAGCCTCTCCCGGACCTCAGGACGCAACATGGATATTCGACCGATTCATCGCCTGCGCACGGACAGGCTGCACGACAGGCGATACCGCCGACGCTCAGCCAGACAGCACGAAATAGGACGGAAGGAGAACGAAATGGGCGCACGAACCGACATACACCGCATACTCGTCATCGGCAGCGGGCCGATCATCATCGGGCAAGCCTGCGAATTCGACTATTCCGGAACACAGGCCGTCAAGGCGCTGAAGGAAGAAGGATACGAAGTACTGCTCGTCAACCCGAACCCGGCCACCGTCATGACCACCCCGGGCATCGCCGACCGCATCTACCTCGAACCACTGAAAGTCGAATACATCGAACAAATATTCCAACGCGACAGGCCCGACGCCATCCTCTCCACCATGGGAGGACAGACGGGGCTCAACCTCACCATGGAGCTTCATCAGAAAGGGTTGCTCGAGAAATACGGCGTGCAGGTCATCGGAGCGGGAATTACGTCGATCGAACTCGCCGAAGACCGTGGCAGATTCAAGGAAGTGGTCCAGTCCCTCGGATTGGAAAGCGCCCGTTCGGCGGTAGCGCACACCGTCGAGGAAGCCCTCGCCTTCAAAGAGCAGATCGGTCTGCCGCTGATCATCCGCCCCAGTTTCACGCTCGGAGGGATGGGAGGAAGCATCGCCAATACGGACGATGAATTCATCCCGCTGGTCGAGCATGCGCTCGAATCAAGTCCGGTCAATGAAATCCTCGTCGAGGAATCGCTGATCGGATGGAAGGAGTTCGAGATGGAAGTGATGCGGGACAAGCACGACAACGCCATCATCGTCTGCTCCATCGAGAATATCGATCCCATGGGGGTCCACACCGGCGACAGCATCACCATCGCCCCGATCCAGACCCTTGACGATCGCCAGTACCAGCGCATGCGGACAGCCTCGATCGACATTCTGCGGGCGGTGGGAGTGGACTGCGGGGGCAGCAACGTCCAGTTCGCTATGCAACCGGACACCGACCGGATGGTCGTCATCGAAATGAACCCCCGTGTCTCCCGTTCCTCGGCTCTGGCGAGCAAGGCCACCGGCTTCCCCATCGCCCGCTGCTCGGCGAAGCTCGCCGTCGGCTACACGCTGGACGAAGTGCTCAACGAGATCACCGGGCAGTCGGTGTCCTGCTTCGAGCCGGCCCTCGACTACTGCGCCGTCAAAGTCCCTCGCTTCGAACTGGAGAAGTTCCCCCTGCCTTGCAGCGCCCTTGGAACCCAGATGCGCAGCGTCGGGGAAGCGCTGGCCATGGGACGTACAGCCCTCGAGGCTCTGAACAAAGGCATCCGCGCCTCGGAACGGAAGTTCGAGGGGCTGACCGTCCTGGACGAACGCAACGGACATACACTCGAAGATGTCGACCGGCTCCTCCACAGCGCCCATCCGCTACGGCTGATGGCCGCTTACACGGTCCTCAAACAGCAAGGCGCCGCGAAACTCGACGAAGTATCACGCATCACCGGTTTCGACCGCTGGTTCCTGTCGCTGCTCGTCGAACAGGCGGCGCTTGAACAAGAGCTGGAAGCAATCGGCAGCCGGCAGAGCACAGCAGCGGATACTGGAATCGGAATCGAATCCCTTTCCGAATCGACAATCGACCTGCTCGAGCGAGCGAAACGCGCCGGCATCTCCGACATCTCCATCGCTGAGCTGACCGGTACCACCGAACAGAGGATCGCTTCGATCCGCAAAGCCCATGGCATGATCCCCGCCACACATTTCGTCGACACCTGCGCCGGCGAGTTCGCCGCCCTCACCCCGTACTGCTACACCACCTACGGGGAGATCGACGAAGGCCGTCCGATGGGCGACAAGGCGGTGGTGATCCTCGCCAGCGGCCCGAACCGCATCGGGCAAGGGCTGGAATTCGACACCTGCTGCACACTCGCCTCGCTGGCATACCGAAAGCTCGGCCGCAAAACCATCATGGTCAACTCCAACCCCGAAACCGTCTCCACCGACTTCAATATCTCCGACCGTCTCTATGTCGAACCACTGACAGCGGAGCATGTACAGGGAATCCTGGATAAGGAAGGCACGAAGGACGTGGTGGTACAGCTCGGCGGACAAACCCCGCTGAACATGGCCTCAACACTCCGAGACGGCGGGGCGAACATCATCGGCACGTCGCTGGAAGGTATCGACGCCACCGAGGATCGAGGCCTGTTCGCCGCACTGGTACGCAAACTTGGCCTGAGGCAACCTGAGAACCGGATGGCCGGCACACGACAAGAAGTGCACGAATGCGCCCATCAAGTCGGCTTCCCCGTTCTGCTGCGCCCATCCTTCGTCCTCGGAGGCCGGAGCATGTTCATCGCCTACAACGACGAAGACCTGGAAGAATTCTTCGCTCGCGGCGCCACCGTCAGCCCCGAAGCCCCGGTACTCGTCGACCAGTTCCTCGAAGACGCCTTCGAATACGATCTGGATGCGGTCTCCGACGGCAAAAGCCTCTATATCGGCGGCATCCTCCAGCACATCGAAGCCGCCGGCATCCATAGCGGCGACTCGGCGGCGGTATTCCCCCCGTACAAATCATCGCCCGCCATTCTCGATCAGATGCGGCAAGCCGCCCTCTCCATAGCCCAAGCTCTCCCGGTCCGGGGGATGATGAATATCCAGTTCGCCGTCAAGGACGAGAGGCTCTACCTGATCGAGGTGAATCCGCGGGCGTCGCGCACCGTACCGTTCATCTCCAAGGCATCGGGGATCAACCTCATCGAAGCGGCAGTCAGGGTATGGGAAGGCCAGAACCTTGTCGCCCAGAAGCTGGTCAAGCAGGAAGGAGGGATCGGGGAAGGTCGATGCCTCACCGGCTGGGCGATCAAGGAGGCGGTGTTCTCCTTCGACCGGTTCGTCAACGTCGACCCGGCCCTCGGACCGGAGATGCGTTCGACAGGCGAGGTGATCGGCATGGCTCCGACATTCGGCGAGGCATACGCCAAAAGTCAGGCCAGCGCAGGAAACAAACTCCCGGACAAGGGTATCGTGGTCATTTCCGTGAACAAGAAGGATCGTCAGACCATCATTCCGATCGCTCGGCAATTGCAGAAGCTCGGTTTCCAGCTCGCGGCTACCCGCGGTACCGCTCGCGACCTGTTCGATGCCGGCATCCTCTGCGAGGTGATGATGAAAGTCCACGAAGGACATCCGAACATCGTCGACAACATCCGCAGTCACCGGGTGGCGCTGGTGATCAACACGCCGATGGGCTTCCACGCCCGAAGAAGCGACGACGACATCCGGACCGAGGCGATGCGGATGAAAGTACCCTACACCACCACGACCAGCGCAGCGGCCGCGGCGGTCCAGGCCATCGAATTCATCCAGCAGAACCAGTACACGGTCCGCGAACTGCCCGAACACCAGATGCGCTGATATTCGCAATATCATACAAGCCACGCGAGGTCGTTCCATGATATGGTGACGACATGAATACGGAATCACGGGATGTTGTCTATGACGACGACCTAAAAATCGAGGCATATCATCTCCAAGGGATCGTCCAGCCGTTCCCCAACCATTTCCACGACTACTATGTCGTCGGATACATCGAAGCAGGAAACCGAAACCTTACCTGCGCAGGAAAGCAATATGTCCTGAAGCAGGGCGACATCACGCTGTTCAACCCTCGCGACGCTCATGCCTGTACGCAAGCTGATCAACAAGCGCTGGACTACCGGTGCCTCAACATCCCCGTCGAGACGGCACGGATGATCAGCAAGGACATCTTCGGATCTCCGGTCGATCTCAGATTCTCCAATTCCGTGGTCTCCGACGCCGACATGGCGTGTTCGCTGCGGGACGTCCATGCCATGATCATGCATCGCGCCCCGGCGTTCATCAAGGAAGAGGAGTTCCTGCTCTTCATGGAACAACTGATCGTCAGTTGCTGCGAGGGATCGCCGCCCAGCCACGGTTGCAGGACCGCACGTCTCATGGCCGCTTGCACCCACATGGAGACACACTATGACGAACAGATCACGCTTGACACCCTCGCCGACACAGCGCAAATGAGCAAGTACCATTTCATCCGGGAATTCTCAAAGGAATACGGGCTGACACCGTACCAATACCTGGAGACGATCAGGATCGGTCATGCGAAACAACTGCTGGAACACGGACTTCCGGCGCTGGACGCCGCCATGCGGACCGGCTTCGTCGACCAGAGCCATTTCTCGAAATTCTTCAAACGCTTGATCGGCTTGACACCCGGACAATATCGTGACATCTTCCATCGAAGTACCCAGGAAGAGATTCCTCCCGTTTCATAGAGCGCCCCGTCGCCACCAGCCCGGATACTGACAGAAAACATGCAGGCAGCATTCCCTTCAAGACAAAAAGGATCCTACGACAGATCATGGAAACAAAACGCATAGCGCTCGCCCACCTCTCGGCACTGATCACCATCCTCATCTGGGGAACGACATTCATCTCCACGAAAGTACTGCTCCGCACCTATTCGCCGATCGAAATTCTGTTCATCAGATTCCTCATCGGCTACGGCGCGCTGGCCGCGACTTCGATCATCCTCGGGAAAGGATTCTCCCGTTTCACCTTCCATTCGTTCAAACAGGAACTGATGTTGCTTGGCGCCGGTATCTTTGGAGTAACGCTCTACTTCCTGTTGGAAAACATCGCGCTGACCTATACCAACGCTTCCAACGTCGGAGTCATCGTCGCCATCTCGCCGTTCTTCACCGCGATGCTATGCATGATCGGCTCCGGACGACGCGCGCCTCTCGCCAACCCATCCGGGATCGCATTGGTCGCGTCTCCCCCACCGGATACCGTTTCGGAGGAAGCCTCCGCCATTGTACGGAACGGCGAACAACAAGAACACCCCACCGTTCGTTTCTTTCTTGGCTTCCTTGCATCGTTCGTCGGCATCGCGTTGCTCTCGTTCAGCGAAAGCCGGGCAATGCGGATCAACCCGCTGGGGGATCTCCTCGCCATGGCCGCAGCTTTTGCATGGGCGATGTATTCGGTCCTCCTCAAGAAAATCAGCACATTCATCGCCGACCCCATCACCATGACCAGACGCATCTTCTTCTACGGTCTGGTCTGCATGCTCCCGGCCCTGCGGCCGCTCGGCTTCTCACCGGACCTGTCCCAGCTCGCACGACCGGAAGTCCTGTTCAATATTCTGTTTCTCGGCCTAGGGGCATCCGCACTCTGTTTCTCCACATGGAATCGCGCAGTCGGTATCCTCGGCGCACTGACCACCAGCGTCTACATCTATCTCGTCCCCGTCGTGACGGTCATCTTCTCGGTCATCATCCTCCACGAGCCTTTGACGATCTGGTTGATGTTCGGCACTGTCCTGACGATCACCGGGCTGTTCATCTCCCAGCGCAAACCGCACGATCGTAGGCAGCCTTGGTGACGGAATCGAAGCAGACCATCGTCACGTCGAGATCGGGATGCTCATTGAGAAATTCCATGATCGTCGCCACGGAGACTGCGGCCGCCTTTTCCAGAGGATAGCTGTACACACCGGTGCTGATCGACGGAAATGCGACTGATTCGCACCCGGCCTCGACGGCCAGATTCAGACAATTGCGGTAGCTGGAAGCGAGCAACTGCGGCTCCCCGTGGGTGCCGCCCCTCCAGACCGGACCCGGAGTGTGCAGCACATACCTAGCAGGAAGACGGTAGCCCTTGGTCAGTTTCGCCTCCCCGGTCTTGCATCCACCCAACGTCCTGCATTCATCGAGCAACTGAGGACCGGCGGCCCTGTGGATCGCACCATCGACACCTCCGCCACCGAGCAACGTGCAGTTGGCGGCATTGACGATCGCATCGACATGCTGCTTGGTGATATCCCCTTGAATAACATGGAACGGCATGGGAACCTCCTCTCTCATCATCTCAAAATCAAAAACCGACGATAGCGTCCAGCTGTAGCCGGTCGTTGCCGACACGTATCGGCCAGGCTCCGGTCTCCGAACGGGAACGACTATGTCGACTGATCGGAGAAATGACGCACCGCCAGCAGCTCCCCCCAGTGGAAGACCAGCGTCAGCGCCAACGCCACCAGACAACCGAGCACTACCGCGCCCATCCGTTCCATCGCGATCTGCCAGTTCCCCGACTCATTCTCCTGGATGAACACGATGATGATGGCAGCCAATGCAGAACGAGCGGCGTTGCCGAACCCCAGCAGATAGCACACCAGAATCGTCACCGGCACCCCGATGCATAAGGCGGCCAGCGGAGGAAGCGGCAGGAAAAAGCACGCCAGCCCAACCACCCCGCCGGCAAGATTCGCCTTGATCCTGTCCAGCGGCAACTTGATCGAATCATGATGATCCGGGGCAAGAACCAGCAGGACCGACACCAATGACCAGTACAGGTGGTATTGCGGCACCAGGACGTAGAACCCGTAGCAGATCACCGTACCAAGCAGACATTTGACCAGATACAGCGCGAACGGCATGTTGCCCACCTGCCTGGCGATCCGTCGCCAATGTCCCGAGGCTACGCCCTTTTTGGAGTCACTGTTCGTTCCAGCCTTGTTGTCATCCGTCATAGCAACGTCCTCCGCCTGCACAGGACAGGCCATCCCAATATTTCAACCCCATCGCCACAGCCACCAGACCTGTCACGGAGCATCCCTTGGAGCAAACCGGAAACACATCCGAAGCGAACCGAAACCGGACACCCCGGATTATAGGAAGCGACTGGGGTTGTTGCAAGAACAAACCGACAAGGCGAACGGACGCTCAGATTGCAAAGCCTCATATGAAATGGTAGTATATGGAGCACTCCGAATGCAGTGGCCGACCCGATCGGGCGCCAAGAACATGCGACAAGGGGCAATCACGCAAGGAGGCCCTCACCGGGA
>Ga0172377_10002472_pt1 | contig 18864 bp, 19 predicted proteins | sample Pumphouse3metaG_FD_119749 | JGI IMG/M metagenome (GOLD analysis project Ga0172377, IMG submission 119749) | Leachate microbial communities from a municipal landfill in Southern Ontario, Canada - Pumphouse #3 metaG | ecosystem: Engineered > Solid waste > Landfill > Unclassified | place: Canada...
GCATTATCTATTTTTTCGGTAGTTGTCCTATGTATCTTTATTGGTTTTGTCGCTGGTAATAGATTTGCTTATTCTCACTCCTCGAATATTACTTCGGTGGGATCTGAAGTCTCGCAGGAAGATATGGATCTTTTTTGGCAGGCCTATGAAAAGTTGAAAGATCAATATATTGGCGAAATCAACAAGGAGGATTTTGTCTATGGTGCGATATCGGGGGCTTTTGCCTCACTTGACGATCCTTATACTGCTTTCTTAGCTCCTGAAGTAAGCGAAGAGTTTGCCAAGGAACTGGCGGGTGAGATGGAGGGAATAGGGATAAAAATAGGCATTTTGGATAATTTTCCTACGGTGATAGCACCTCTAAAAGATTCTCCTGCTTACAAAGCAGGTGTTAAGGCAAAGGATCGTATTATAAAAGTGGACGATTTCGAAACAGAAGGACAATCGATTGATTTGGTTGTTTCTAAAATTCGCGGGCCGGAGGGGTCAAAAGTGACCCTAGGGTTATTGAGAGGAGATGATTTAAAAAAAGTTGAGATTACTAGGGAGAAAATCGCGATTGATACTGTAGAGCTTAGCATTGCAAACGGAATTGCTCATCTAGTTATAAATGAGTTTGGCGTTCAAACTTCGAGTGAATTTGCGCAAGCTGCTAGGCAGATAGAGCAGGAAGGGATAGATAAGGTTGTTGTTGATTTGAGAAACAATCCAGGCGGGATTCTCGACGAGACGGTTAAGGTTGCTGGATATCTATTTAATCCTGATACGACGGTTGTTATAGAGAAAGGAAAAAAGGTTGATCAAACTCATAAAACATCTGGTCCCGGCACTTTAAAAAATGTAAAGCTAGCTGTTTTGGTCAATGAGGGAAGCGCTTCGGCCGCTGAGATTTTAGCTGGAGCGGTCAAGGATAATGAGCGTGGTAGTATTATCGGCACAAAAACATTTGGGAAGGGCACTGTCCAACAGTTGGATTATCTCCCACAAGGCACTTCTATTAAAGTTACTGTTGCTAAATGGCTTACTCCAGATGGCCACGATATTGATAAAAACGGAATTACTCCCGATGAAGAAATTTCAGAGGAAGATAATCAGCTGTTTTCCAATTCAGACCCAGTATTTAAGGAGGCTGTGAAAATCCTTTCTCAAAAATAGTTGTCTAGGTCCAGATAGATACCGTACACATTGATAGCTTGGAGGACCGATGAAAGGAAGGTACGGTATTGCCATGAATACATATGGCAAAATACTACCGGGAACAAAACAAATAAATCGTATAGTTGTCTTGTCTCGTGAGGCCAAAGTGCGTATTGGCTGGATGGACTGGTATCGCTCACATAACAAAAACGCTCGCCTGACCTGTCGGCGCTTCGGTATTTCGCCCGATACTTTTTATCGCTGGAAGAATCGTTTCAATCCCGGCGACCTATCAACGCTAGAGGATGATAGAACTACCAGAACGCCACAAAACCTAAGGAAACCGGAAACTGATCATGTCTTGGTTTTGAGAATAAAAGAACTTAGAGAAACCTACCCTCGCTGGGGTAAAAAGAAACTTTGGAAATTATTAGAACGAGAAGGATTGCATACTTCTGTCTCTACGGTCGGTAGAACACTTGAAAGATTGAGGACTAGAGGAATTCTACAAGAACCAGCTATCGTTACAGCTAGATTGGCTGGTCAAAAGCGCAAAAGAAAAAACAAAAGACCCTATGCTATACCAAGAGACTGGGGCTATAGAGTCAATCTACCGGGCGATCTTGTCCAAATTGATACGGTATATGTAAATCTTCCATGGGGACAGACACGGTACCAATTCACAGCCAACGATTATGTAGCCAAACATACCGCCAGATGTGCCGCATCAACCATTTCATCCAGAGCAGCCAAAAAGATTCTTGATAATATCGAAGAAAGATTCCCCTACAGTATCAAAGCTATACAGATAGATGGCGGAAGTGAATTCAAGGCGGAATTTGAGAGAGAGTGCCAAAAAAGAAACATCATTCTCTTTGTTCTACCAACTAAATCGCCCAAGCTCAATGGCGTTGTCGAAAGGATGCAGAGAACTTCAAGAGAGGAGATATATGACATCAGGCCAATGCCTCTGACGCTAGACGAGCATAATGCATTACTTGAAAAAGAAGACTATATTTATAACCACATCAGACCCCATGATTCGCTGGATTTATCAACCCCGAATGAGTATTATTTGACTACATTAGCAACTTAACAAATGTGTACGGGATGTACTGAACCTATACTATAGTTATTTTTATTTTTTAGTTTGTGATAGAATGATATTAAGGAGGGATAATGACCGATAGTTTTTCGGTAGGTGATACTAAAAAGACTTCTAATATAACAAGCGATGTTGGTAAATCGCCACTTGAACAATCTGTCGATTTGCCTGATCAAGATAAGAGCCAACCGGCTCCTCAACCAAAACCGGTAGAACCTATTGTTCCATCTAGCACCCCTCCGGTTGAGTCAAAACCGGAAAGTCCACAACCGTCCCCTTCCTCTTTATCCTCGCCTGGTCTGGACCTCCCTACCGGGGTACAACCCAAGGAGGACGGTGCAACAAACGCACAAGAAACCCCCGTTTCTCCTTCTACTCCTGCCTCTAATCCTGATTCCGCCCCTACCCCTACCCCTACCCCTACTTTTACTCCTACTGCTAGTACTGACATCAAATCGCAACCTCCTAAGGATGATTTTGATGCTAGCGGTACCGGCACTAACGCTAGGCCTTATATGGATAACTCTAATGTTTTACATGAAAAACAGGATGATTTGCCAAAGCAGGAACAGGTAGCTTCTAGCGATCCGGCAGTTCTTGATGCTTTAAGCTCTTTTGATAAAGAAAAGGAAGGGGAATCTAAAAAACAGGAAGAATCTCCGGATTTGGGGGAACCGGCCAAGGCACCAGATACAGATGATTTTTTAAAAAGTATTTTAAGTGACCAAGAAAATACTACTGAAGAAAATTCCGATAATAACAAAACTGTTACGACAAACAATCCCAAACCACCAGAAACGCCATATAAACCTACTCCAAGTTTCAAGGAGCAGGAGAGGGAAGAGCCGCTACCATCAGCTCCTTCTTTAAATGAAAAAGCTCCCATAGATGGTCGGGACGGACAGATAGGAGGGAGTAAGCCAATAGCTGGAGTGGGGATAGATAGTATATCAGGCGCGGAACCTGAAATTGCCGAAGCAGATGGTATGTTGAAAACCAATAAGCCAACAGCAAAAGGTAATTCTTTTAAGATGGTTTTGGCTATAATTTTAGCTGTTGGGGTGGTGGTTGCTGGATATTTTGTATATAAGGCTCTGTTTCCATCTGAATCTCAAATAGAGACATCGGATCTTTATGATTCAAACGAAGGGGCAGAATACGGCGAGTCGGAAACCACTGAACTTTATGCTACCGATGATGAGCAGAGAAAGGCAGATCTCGACAGTATTAAGGAAGCTCTTCTGAATTATTATGCCGGAGAGGGACAATTCCCTGTTTCGGAGACTTTGATGTTGCTTGTTTCCGGAAATGCTTTAGAATCGAAATTAGTTCCGACTTATCTTAGCTTATTGCCTGAAGATCCGAGTATGTCAAAATCGTATGGATATAAATCTGATGGAATGACATTTACCTTAACTGCAGTTTTGGACGATACGACTGATCCAGAAGCAACTGTTGAAGGTGGAAAAGCAATATACAACGTCATCTATGATCCGTCTTCTACCGGTTCGAGCAGTAGTTCCGAAAAAAGTACGGTGACTGCTACAGTAGTTCCTACTTCGACATCGACAGAGGACATCAATAGTATATTAAATTACTAAATAAAGAATAAAGCGGAGTAAAAATGACATTATTGTGGGTAGTAATTATTATAGTAGTTATTGCTTTGTTGTATGTTGTTGCGGCTTACAACGGGTTGGTTTCTCTAAAAACCAGGACCGAGGAAGCATGGAGTGATATAACGGTTCAGCTGAAGAGAAGGTATGACTTGATTCCCAATCTTGTTTCTACTGTTAAGGGATATGCTAAACATGAGAAGAAGGTTTTTGAGGATGTTACTAAAGCGAGAACGGAAGCCATGAATGCAAAAGGTCTCGGGTCAAAAGCAGAAGCGGAGAAATCGTTGGCTGGTGCCTTAAAGTCTGTTTTTGCCGTGGCTGAAAATTATCCTAACCTTAAAGCCAATGAAAACTTTTTGAAGTTGCAGGGAGAGTTGTCCGAAACGGAAAATAAAATCGAAGCTTCAAGAAGATTTTATAATGCTAATGTAAGAGATTATAATATACGCATCAAAAGTTTTCCCACGAATATTGTGGCTAATAGTTTCAGTTTTGCCAGCAAGGATTTGTTTGATGTAGCCGAAGGTGAAAAATCGGAAGTTGAAAAGGCACCCAAAGTAGAGGTTTGAGATGAAAAAGTGGATTGTTATTGGCATAGTCTTGATGTTTATAACAGGTGGTGTTTTTGCCTATAAACATTTTTGGCAGAAGGACAAGGCAGATCAATTTAGCTTGAGCGAGAAGGGATTTAATTATTCTGGAGAGATGGGAGATCTGGAAGTTAACTATGCGGACCCTGCTTTGGCTGATTTTGGCGTACCTTCTTATCCGGAGGCAGAACCGGTTGATGATAAATCAGTTGGTGAGGTCAATATTAGTGGTCAGAAAATCCTGATGGGCAGTTTTACATCGAGTGATTCTAATGAAAAGATAATTAATTTCTATAAAAGCAAGATTGATGATGCTATTGTGGGGACGGTAGAAAACGGCGAAACTCAAACAATCATAAAAGCACCGAATGGATCGAGTGTGAGTGTTAGTACCAAAGACTCTTTGTCCTATATAGTGATTGTCAAACCCTTATAGATTGATTTTGAAGTTAAAGCTTCTACAATATAGTTGGGTTTTATTATGGATAAAAAACAAGCAGAGAAACGTATAAAAATTTTAAGGAAGGAAATCGAAAAGAATCGTTATTTTTATCATGTACTGGATAAGCCAAGAGTTTCGGATGCAGTTGATGACTCTCTTAAGCATGAACTTAAAAAGCTAGAAGATAAATACCCGAGTTTAGTAGTCGCTGACTCACCCACTCAACGTGTGGGCGGAGAACCTCTTAGTAAATTTAAAAAAGTTACTCATGAGAAACCAATGCTTTCTTTGAATGATGTTTTCAGCTTCGAAGAACTGCAAGAGTGGGAAAATCGTCTTATAAGGTTGGTGGGGAAAAAAGAATTAGACCGTTGTGGATATTATTGCGAACTGAAAATGGATGGCTTGGCAGTTTCACTTAAATACAAAAACGGAATATTGTTGCAAGGAGCTACTAGGGGTAATGGAAAGGTTGGGGAGGATGTTACTAATAATTTAAAAACAGTAAACTCTATTCCTCTATCTCTTAAGGGTTATCCAACGGGAACGATTTATGCTCGAGGGGAGGTTTATTTAAATAAAAAAGAATTTAAGAAGCTAAATGACTTACAAGCTAAAAATGGTGGGCAAATTTATGCCAATCCCCGTAATATCGCAGCAGGATCTATACGCCAACTCAACCCCAAGATAACTGAGTCTAGAAATCTTATGTTTATGCTCTATGGCTTAGATGGTTTTAATTTTGAATATCATAGTCAGGAACACAAAAAGGCTGAGGAACTCGGTTTTAGGGCCAATTTGAAAAATAATAAACTTTGCCGAAATATAAAGGAAGTTAATGAGTATTATAAACTACTAGAGCGTAAGAGGGATGGCTTGGATTATCAGATTGATGGTGTTGTAGTGGGCGTTAACAGTAAGAGATTATTTACAAAACTTGGAGTAGCCGGTAAGGCTCCACGCGGGCAAATCGCTTTTAAATTTCCAGCGGAAGAAACAACTTCTGTGATTAAGGATATTATTGTTCAAATCGGCAGAACTGGCAAGTTGACGCCGGTAGCATTGCTGGAACCGACTTTAGTTGCTGGATCGACAGTATCGAGGGCGACTTTGCACAATCAAGACGAGATTAAAAGAAAAGATATCAAGATTGGTGATACTGTTATTATTAGAAAAGCAGGAGACGTTATTCCAGAGGTGGTGGAACCTATTAAGAGAATGCGAAGTGGTGGGGAAAGAGCTTTTAAAATGCCTGAAAGATGTCCGATATGTGGCGGTACTGTCGAAAGAAGAAAGGGTGAGGTCGACTGGTATTGTAAGGATAGAAATTGCTCCACGAGGCGATTGAGGAGTATTATTCATTTTGCATCAAAGACCGGATTCGATATCGAGGGACTTGGACCAAAAATATTAGAGCAACTTCTAAATCAGGGACTTGTAAAAACTCCTTCTGATATTTTTAAGCTAAAGGAAAGTGATCTAAAACCTCTCGAACGTTTTGCCGAAAAGTCTGCGTCTAATTTAATTTTTTCCATAGAACAGTCAAAAAAAATATTGTTAGATAGATTTATTTATGCTCTTGGGATTAGGCATGTCGGTGATCAGACCGCTATCGATCTGGCAAAACATTTTAGAAGTTTAAAAAACCTTCGTAAGGTAGGGAAAGAGGATTTAAAGAAAGTTTATGGCATAGGGTTGGAGGTTACAGAAAGTGTATACCAATATTTTCGTAGCAAGGAAAATCAGGATCTGCTAAATGCTCTTTTAGAGTGGGGCGTTAGGGTGAAGGATTATGATTCACCTATTATCAAAAATAAATTAAAAGGAAAGACTTTTGTAGTTACTGGCTCTTTGCCCACCTTAACCAGAAACGAAGCCCATAAGAAAATTATTCAATACGGAGGGGAAGTTAATTCATCAGTCACTTCCAAGACAGATTATCTTGTTGTGGGAGAAGATCCTGGTTCAAAATTAGAAAAAGCCAAAAAGTTTGGTACAAAAATAATTTCCGAAGAAGATCTTAAAAATCTTAGTTCTTGAAAAAAAGACGTTCTCTGGTAAGATATTATAGGATATGTTGAAGGAAAAAGATATTTTAACTGTAGCGCGACTGGCTCATCTTAAGCTATCAACAGATGAGCGAAAGAAGTATACAACTCAAATGGAAGAGGTGTTGAATCTTTTTGAAGTTGTGAAAAAAATAGATCTAAAGGGTATAAGTGAAACTTCACAGGTAACAGGTCTTAAGAATATTTGTCAAAATGATGAAATTATAGCAAACGAAGACTTAAGGCCTCAAGATGGATCTAGACTTATTGGTTTATCGCCCAATCACGATCAAAATTCGATCATCGTTCCCAAAATAATTCAAAACTAAATGGATATTTCAAAAACTACTATCGAGGAAGTTTCTAATCTTCTAAGTAAAGGAGAAATTAGCTCTGTTGAACTGGCTAAAAAATGCTTGGGACGTATAGACGAAGTAGAGAAAAAAATCGATGCTTTTATTACAGTTGACCATGAGGGTGCTTTGAGGCAAGCCCAAGAATCCGATATTAGAAGGAAGCAGGGTAAAACTTTGAGCAAACTAGATGGAGTCCCAATATCTATTAAGGATTTATTTTGCCAGAAAGATATCGAAACAACTGCTGGCTCAAATATTCTGAAGGGTTTTGTGCCACCTTACGATGCGACGGTAGTTAAGAAAATTAAAGAAGCCGGTATGGTAATTTTGGGAAAAAATAATTTAGATGCTTTTGCTCACGGATCAAGTACGGAAAACTCGGATTTTAAAACGACTAAAAATCCTTGGGACTTATCTAGAGTCCCTGGCGGTTCTTCTGGCGGATCAGCCGCGGCAGTTGCATCTGGCGAAGTTTTTGCTTCTTTGGGGACTGATACTGGCGGATCTATTAGGCAACCAGCCAGTTTGTGTTCAGTAGTTGGCCTGAAGCCGACATATGGGAGAGTTTCTCGTTATGGTGTAATTGCTATGGCATCTAGTTTAGACGTGGTTGGTCCTATAGCGAAAACCACCAGCGATGTTGCTTTGATGTTAGAAGTTATAGCTGGTAAGGATGATCTTGATGCAACTACTCTCGATGAGGTTGTACCTCATTATTCAGAAGAAATCGGGAAAAGTATAAAAGGTAAAAAAATAGCTATTCCTAAAGAGTATTTTGCTTCAGGGATGGATGAGGATGTGGAGAAATTGATAAAAGATGCGGTAGATAAAATAAAATATCTTGGGGCAGAAATTGTTGAAGTGTCTATGCCCTATACTAAATATGCTCTTGAGACATATTATATTATCCAGCCAGCCGAAGTCAGCTCTAATCTTTCCCGATATGACGGTATTAAGTATGGCTACTCTTCTATTTTTAATGATAGAACTCAAAGTTTGGATAACTTATATGAGACTACTCGCAAAGAAGGTTTTGGTAGTGAGGCGAAAAGACGAATAATGCTTGGAACTTATGTTCTTTCGGCGGGGTATTATGATGCTTATTATAAAAAGGCATTGAAATTACGTACATTAGTAAGGAAAGATTTTGACGAAGTTTTTAAAAAGGCAGATGCGATAATTACTCCTGTTTCACCGACTCCGGCTTTTAAAATTGGTGAAAAATCTGATAATCCTGTCCAGATGTACTTAAGTGATATTTATACTGTTCCGATAAATCCGGCGGGGGTTCCAGCTATTTCAACCCCGGCTGGATTTGTTAATCGCGAAGGGAAAAAGTTGCCAGTGGGGATTCAAGTCATTGCACCTCATCTTTGCGAATCGAGGCTTTTAAATATTTCTTATCAGTTTGAAAAAGTAAGAAACTTTGATAATAATTACCCACAGTTATAAATGAGTTATAAAAATAAAAAAACACAAGACGGTTTAGCTAATTCTTTTGTTGGGATTATTGAAAAAGGTATAGACTCTATCGTAGGGCTTTTTCTACCAAAGCATAAATTTAATGTTTTTAGATCGGGTGAGCTGACTAAAAGATGGGAAGAGGTTGAGAGGATGGGTGGCAATTTGGCAGTAATAGAAGCGGATAAACTTGTTGATGCTATTCTAAAGAAAGCCAGTATTAACGGGGAATCTATGGCGGATAGGATGCGGAAAACTGAATCTCTGGTTGACCGAAAAGTGTATCAGGATATGTGGGATGCACACAAATTGAGAAACAGTTTGGTACATGATGTTGATAGGCTGGTTAGTCAGTACGAAATCGAGATAGCTCTTCTAAAGATGAAAAAATATCTTATAGGATTAGGAGCATTTGAAGGTGAGTGACAAATTCGAAACAGTTATAGGGCTTGAGATACATGCTCAGCTAAAAACGAAGAGCAAAATGTTTTGTCGTTGCCAAAATAATCAGGAAATCATGGCACCCAACACAAACATTTGCCCAGTTTGTATGGGGATGCCTGGCACCTTACCCATACCTAATTGCAAAGCTATAGAAATGACTATCAGGCTTGGCTTAGCGCTTGGATCGAAGATAGCCAAGATATCCAAATTCGATCGTAAGCACTATTTTTATCCCGATCTACCTAAGGGCTATCAAATAAGCCAATATGATCAACCCTTTTGCGAAGGGGGTTTTGTGGAAATCTCTGGCAAAAAAATAAGATTAAATAGAATTCATCTAGAAGAGGACGCGGGTAAATTAGTTCATGATGCCAAAGCTTCTATATCCAAAGTTGATTTAAACAGAGCAGGTACTCCTTTAGCGGAAATTGTTACGGAACCCGATATCGAAAGTCCTCAGCAAGCCCGCGATTTTATGAAGGAGTTACAACTGATATTAAGGAGACTCGATGTCTCTTTGGGAGATATGGAGAAAGGACACCTTAGGGCGGATGCCAATATCAATGTTATTTTAAACGAAAAATCTTCACCTATTGTGGAGGTAAAAAACTTAAATTCCTTTAAATTTTTATATCAAGCTTTAGTCTATGAACAAGAAAGATTAATAAAAGAATTTGAAAAGTTTGACGGTAAGAGAAGGAAGATTACAAGGGGATTTGATTCAAAAATCGGCAAGACTTATCCGTTGAGAGAAAAGGAAGAAGCGAAAGATTATAGATATTTTCCAGAACCGGATATTCCCCCGTTCGAAGTTAGTAAAATTTTTGATCTTGATAAATTAAAATCCGAAACCCAAAAAATGCCGTCTGATCTCCGAGTCGAACTAGAGGACGCTGAGGTTAATTCAAATGATATCGAAGTTATTATAAGAGATAAAGAGAAGATGGGAGCAGTTACAGATGCTATTCCAAGAGGTGCAGAGTATACGAAGCTCACAGTAAATCTTGTTATAAATGAAAAAAATTTTATAAAATTAAGCAAAGTGCAAAGGGAGAAATTACTCGACCTTGTTATTAGAGAGAAATTGCCTTCTAATATTATTCGTTCTTTGATGGATAGTGCTGTTGGTACAAAGGAAGATATCGAAGTGTTATACAAATCCCTTTCTCGAGTTGAAGATGTTGAGTCTGTGGTAAAAAAGGTGTTACTAGAAAACAAAGATGCCCTTTCAAAATTAAAAAAGGGCAAGAAGGAAGTGATGGGATTTTTAATAGGAAAGATCATGCAAGAAACTGGAGGGCAGTGTGACCCTAAAAAGATAAGTCAAATAATAATAAAGGGCTTAAAATGAGCGACCAAAAAGATAATATCAAAAAGCCGAGTAAAAAAGTAAGACTGGCCAGGGAATTTAGAAGCCAACTTATTACAACTGTCTCGACAATGATGACATCGGCTTTTGCTCTGGTTGCGGCCTTTGCTTGGAATGAGCTAATCGAGGCGTCTATAGCAAAGTATGTTCCTTCTGGTCAAACGGTAGTATCGAAACTCCTGTATGTTCTGATAGTGACCTTGTTGGCTGTTATTGTCTCGTTTCAGTTTGGCAAAATAGCCGCTCATTATGAGGTAGAGAGGGAAGATGCGGAGGATAAATACCAAAAGAAATGAGTACGAAAAGTAGATTTTCTCTTGTATCGTTTGGTATAATACTATGCGAGGTGGTATATGACACAAAAAAGTCGACCTTTTATTATTTTTCTTAGTATTCTAAGTTTTCTAGCGGGGATAGTTGGTAGTTTTGCTGGTATTGCTATTATTGCCAGTTCTACCACTATTCAGCAAGCACTTGGAATTACAACTGGCGGTTCGGGTATTTCCGTTTCCCCTAGAGTAGAAAGTATTACTGTCAAAGAAGATTCGGGGGTTATTGATGCTGTTAAAAAAGTTACACCGTCTGTTGTTAGTATTATCTACACTAAAGATGTTCGCGTTATAAATCCTTTTTTATCACCTTTTGATGATGGGGGTGATACTGTCGAGCAACAACAGGGAGGAGGGACAGGTTTTATTATCACTTCAGACGGATTAATCGCGACTAACCGTCATGTAGCTGATATTGATGGTGCAAAGTATTCTGTCATCACGGCTGATGGTAAAAAGTTTGACGCCAAAGTAATTTCTAAGGATCCGATTTATGATTTTGCCATTTTAAAAATTGATGCCAAGGGCTTACCAACAGTCGAATTTGGTGATTCCGATGAACTCGAAATAGGGCAAAGAGTAATTGCAGTCGGCAATACTCTTGGAGAGTTTCAGAATTCTGTAACGGTTGGTGTTTTATCTGGTAAAGAGCGTACTATTGAAGCGACCGACCAAACAGGGTTATCTGTTCAAAGTATTGATAACTTATTGCAAACTGATGCAGCGATCAATGAAGGAAACTCGGGAGGCCCGTTGGTTAACTTAAAGGGACAGGTTATCGGCATCAATACTGCTACGGCCGCTAAGGGTCAAGCTGAAGGAGTCGGCTTTGCTATTCCTATCAATTCTCTCAAAACTGCAATTGATTCAATTTCCAAATATGGCAAGATTGTCAGACCGTATGTTGGTATAAGATACGCGACCGTAGATAAAAAAATAGCTGCTATTAAAGGGATGAAGGAGGCGAAAGGCATTTTGGTTGTAGGAGATGACACGCAATCTCTTCCAGCGGTAGTGCCAGATTCGCCAGCTGATAAAGCAGGCATAGAGGAAGGCGATGTCATTCTGAAACTTAATAATGACGCTATCAGTCAATCCGATTCGTTTATTAAGCTTTTAAGCAAATATAATCCCGGTGATGAGATTGAGCTTAGAATAGTTAGAAACGGAGAAGAAAAAAGCCTAAAAGTCAAACTTGGTGAATCCTCTTCTTGATTTCAAGAAAACGAGTAAAACCATTTAGATCTTTAATTTGCTTTGTATCTAAATCCTCAAAAGTGCAAATTTTAATTATTTGTTGAGCTTGGTTATCTCCTAGCTCTATCAAGCAAATTCCCTTTGCAGATATTTTTTCTTTTAATTTTTTTATCAATCGGGAAATAAGTTCAGAACCTTTCTTACCACCACTCAGAGCCATTGCTGGCTCATAAGATAGTGGCTTAGAAAGATTGGCGGGTAGATTTTTCAAATAGTTTTTTTCTAGATAGGGGAGATTTGCTAATATCATCTCAAACTTTTTAGGTAATTTTTTATTTGAGAAAAGATCACTTTGTGAAAAATTTATTTTTTTTGCATTTAGCCTTGATGCATTCCTCATTGCAACTTTCAAGGCTTTTTTTGATTTATCGACTGCAAAAAAATAATTTTTAGTTTTAGTAGTTCCAGATTGTTTGTAAAGTGAAATAATGATATTTCCACATCCTGTACCGATATCGATAATATTTCCGCCTTTCATATTTTTCATTAGAGCTATAGCCTCATTGACCAATATTTCTGTTTCCGGTCTTGGTATGAGGGTATTATTGTTTACATAGAATTTATAACCTAAAAAGTATTTTCTTTTTAAGCAATAGGCGAGGGGAGTACCTTGGTGGTATTTTAAAAAAATTTTATCAATTTTTTTTGCTTGTTGGGGAGAGACCGTTATTTCCTTTGAAAAAGCGATTATTCTCTCTTTTGATAAATTTAAACATTCCTCTGCTATTTCCCACATAACATTTTTGTCTCTATCGTATTTATTCAGAATCTTTTCGAGAAGCATTTTTCAATATTTCTTCAAGCTCTTTATCCCTTTCGATATTTTTGAGTTCTTTCGTAACAATATCTAAATTACCATCCAATATTTTGCTCATATTATTCCATGATCTTGGGATCCTATGATCCGTGATGCGATCCTGGGGATAGTTATAGGTTCGTATTTTTTCACTTCTGTCGCCTGATCCTACCATCGACAGTCTTTTTACTCCCATTTCCTTTTGCTTCTCTTCTTGCTGTCTTTGCCACAGTTTTGATCTTAGTATAGAAGTAGCCTTCTCCTTATTTTTTAGTTGACTTCTTTCGTCTTGACAGGTTACTACAATACCTGTTGGAAGGTGAGTTATTCTTACGGCTGAGTCAGTAGTGTTAACTGACTGTCCGCCGTGGCCACCCGATCTGTAAACGTCAATCTTTAAATCTTCACTCCTAATTTCTATTATCTCCTCTTTTATTTCTGGAAGAACAGCTACTGTAGCTGCTGAGGTGTGGATACGACCTCCTTTTTCTGTTTTGGGAACCCTCTGGACTCTATGTATTCCCCCTTCATATTTCAATGTCCCGTATGCATTTTCACCCTCTACGATACTAACAAACTCCTTAATTCCGCCGATTGAATTGATGTTTTGATTCTGTATCCTAACTCTCCACTCTCTCTTTTCACAAAACTTTAAATACATGCGAACCAGCTCTCCAGCGAAGAGTTCTGCTTCTTCTCCTCCTGTTCCCGAACGAACTTCAAGGATAGCATTGTTGCTATCTTCTTGGCGGTCTTGAACTAATTGCTCTTTGAGTATATCGATTTCTTCCAATATCAACTTTGAAAATTCTTTATCTTCAGAATTTTCAAGCATTTTTTGATATTCAATCAGTTTGTTGATTTTCTTATCCATCAAAGCCCCCCGCTGGGATTTTCTATTTAGATTTCTTGGTTAGATCTTTTGTCTTAGAATCCTTTTGTTTTTTGAGTTCTAATTGCATTTTTTTTGATTTTTCTAAGCGTGCCTTGAATCTATCTACTCTCCCAGCGGTGTCAACCAGTTTTTTATTCCCTGTATAAGCCGGATGACAATTTGAACAGATTTCAACCTTTATATTTTCTACAGTTGATCCAATTTGAAAATTAGCGCCACACGAGCACTCAACTTTAGTTTTATCAAAATATTTTGGGTGGATATCCTTTTTCATAATTAACAACGATAAAATATTACCATTTTTACTTAAAATTTCAAGGGTATTATTAAACCTCTTGATTTTTTTATCTAAATAAGGTTTAATCTTACTAATAGGATTGTTAGAAATAGAATAATCCTTGTTATAAACATAAGAGGTTTTTTTATGTCAACTGATATTCCGACAGTCAAAGAGTTATTTAAGGCAGGAGCGCATTTTGGTCACTTAAGGTCTAAAACTGATGCCAGAACCCATTCTTTTGTCTATACGTTTAAAAATAGGATAGCAGTTATAAATCTTGATGAAACAGTGAAACAGTTGAAAGAGGCTACGGATTTTCTAGATTCCCAAGCTAAGAACGGGGCACTTATTTTATTTTCTGGGACTAAGATACAAGCTAAGGATAAAATAAAAGAAATTGCTGACAAGCTCAAAATGCCTTATGTGAATGAAAGATGGCCTGGAGGACTAATTACAAATTTCAAAATTGTCTCCAAAAGTATTAAAAAAATGGTGAGTATTGAGAAGGATCTATTTGATAAAAAGTATGAACATCTTACTAAGAACGAAAGGTTAAAGATTGAGAAGGGTTTGGAAAAATCAAAAATTATCTTTGACGGCTTACGTGATTTAGATAGAGTTCCTGACGTTGTATTTGTCGTTGATGCTAAAGAAGAAGAGATTGCGATCTTGGAAGCCAGAACCAAGAATATTCCTGTTGTAGCTCTTTGTGATACTAATGCTAATCCTAGGATTGTTGACTATCCGATCATCGTCAATGATGATTCCAAGAAAACCATAGCTATAATTTTAGACGTAATAGCGAAAAATTTTTCTAAATCTTATAAACCCAGAGCGACCGGTCAGGATATTGAAAACAGGGTAGAGAAAGTTTTGGTTAAAAAACCCGAGTCGATAAATAAAGCGAAGCTGAAGAAGGGGTCTTTAAAAAATGATGGAAAAAATAAAAAGTCTTAGAGGCAAAACTGGAGCTGGTGTGATGGATGTTAAGAAGGCATTGGATGAAGCTGGTGGAAACGAGGAGAAAGCACTCATTTTTCTTAAGAAGCAAGGTTTGTCTAAGGCCGAAAAGAAATCACAACGGGAGACTACACAGGGTTTAGTTGATTCCTATGTTCATCTTGGGAGAATAGGTGTTTTGGTTGAAGTCAACTGCGAAACTGATTTTGTATCTAGAAATGAAGATTTTAAAAATTTTGTTCATGAGATAGCTCTTCAAGTAGCTCAATCTTCCGTTAAAGATGCGAATGCTTTACTGAAGGACGAATATTTTAGAGATCCGGGAAAGACGGTTGATGATCTTTTGAGAGAAATTATTGTCAAAACAGGAGAAAACGTCAAAATCAAGCGTTTTGCTAAGGTCGTTCTAGGCAAATAGATTTTTAAAGTTAGGGAGTATTGGAACTGGTACTATACCTGGTTTGTCTTGATATATTTTTTCATATTGGATAAATTGTATTTAGTAGAAAGTTTTAAAAACGGAGGAAGCTGTGTATCAAGCTAAGCTAAAAGAGCTTAAATCTAAATTCGATCAAGTTATTAGTAAACTTGACGAAGATTTTCAAAATATTAGAACGGGTAGGGCGTCAACTTCGTTAGTTGAAAATATTATGGTCACTTATTATGGTACTACCGCTCCTCTTAAGCAAATGGCTTCTTTGTCAACTCCCGACTCAAGCCAAATAGTTGTTCAGCCTTGGGATAAAAATTCTTTGGGGGATATAGAATTAGCTATTAAAAATTCTGATTTAAACCTATCCCCTGTCAATAATGGTAATGTTGTTATGATCGTATTGCCTCCGATGACTCAAGAGAGGCGTGCGGAGATTGCTGAAAATTTAGAGAAGAAAGGTGAAGAAGCTAGAATTGCCTTGCGTAATGTGAGGGGAGAGATTTGGGACGAAATAAAAAGGATGGAAAAGAGGTCTCAAATAACAGAAGATGATAGGTATTCTGCCGAAGAAGAAATAAATAAAACTATAAGTGATTACAATAAAAAGGTTCAAAATCTTGTCGATCGTAAAAAAGAAGAAGTGAGGTCAATCTAAATGTTTTGGGTTACGCTTATTGTGTTTTTGATAATCTTGGGTCTTTTGGTTTTTGTCCATGAACTGGGGCATTTTTTGGCCGCAAAATTTTCAGATGTAAAAGTAGAAGAGTTTGCTTTTGGTTTCCCCCCTCGTCTTTTATGCCGTCGTAGGGGAGAGACAAATTATTGTATCAATCTTATTCCTTTCGGTGGTTATGTAAAAATGCTTGGCGAAGATAGTGAATCAGAATCTCTTCGCTCTTTTTCCAAAAAACGAACTAGAAATAAATTACTCATTATTATCTCGGGTGTTTTGATGAATTTCATTTTGGCCGGTTTCCTTTTTGCCTTGGGCTACATGGTTGGTATGTCTCCTATACGGGTCAATCCCGACAAAATCGGAGGTATACAGGACAGCAAAGTACTTGTTGCGCAAGTTAATGAGAATTCTCCTGCTCAAAAGTTTGGGATGGAAGTAGGAGATGTTATTAAAGGGTTTGCTTCAAGCGATGATTTTTCCAAATTTACTAAAGACAATTTAGGCAAAAACGTAAAAATAACAATTCTGCGTAATCAGGAAGAGATTACTAAGGATATTCTAGTTTCAAACGATATCAAAGCCCCGGTTGGAATAGGATTGGTTGATATCCCTACTATAAAATTAGGTTTTTTAAAAGCTATTAAGTATGGTTTTTTGGAGATGATCTTAACTACTGGTTATATCTTTACGATGCTAAAGGAAGTCATCTTGGGTTTGTTCGGGGGTAAGATAAGCGAGGGTGTGGCTGGTCCTGTTGGAATTTTTAATTTAACCGGAGAAGCGATAAAGATGGGTTTTGTCTATATTGTTCAATGGACTGCTCTACTATCTATTAATCTTGGTCTTATAAATATATTGCCTTTTCCGGCTTTAGATGGTGGACGAGCGATTTTTATTTTGTCTGAAGGTATATTCAGACGCAAGGTTATAAGGTCCGAAATTGAAAATATTTTGCATTTTATCGGTTTTGTTTTATTGATTATTGCTATCATTGCTTTGACATTTAGTGAGTTAATAGCTTTAATTTAATTCTTTTTAGGAGAAAAATGGATTATCCCTTGGTGGTTGGTAACTGGAAAATGAATCTTACTCTTTCTGAAGCAACTATTTTAGTAGGGCAAATATCTAGAAATGCCGAGTATATAAAGCATGTTAATATTGTTCTGTGTCCCCCATCTGTTTTTATCTATCCTGCCCGAGATGCTCTAAAAGCAAAACCGAATAATTTATATTTGGGCTTGCAGAATACTATGTGGGAAAAGGATGGTTCTTACACCGGAGAAGTTTCTCTAAGCATGACCAGAAATATTTGTAAATATTCTATAGTCGGCCATAGCGAGAGAAGACGGCTTTTTAATGAAAGCGACGAAATAGTAGCCAAAAAAGTTAGATTTTGTTTGGATAATGGTATTACGCCTATCGTTTGTGTAGGGGAGACAGAGAAATTTAACCTCGAGGATCATTTCACTACGGAGCTCAAGAGGATGAAATCGAGCGGAGGTATTTTAAGCCAGGTAGATCAAGCTATTAGTAAGCTAAAAAAAGAAGAGATAAAAAATATTTATTTTGCCTATGAGCCAATATGGGCAATCGGTACTGGTAATGCTGCTACGGGAGTTTATGCTTCTGCTGTTTCTTATATTATTAGAAATAGTTTAAAAGAAGCTAGGGGGATTGCGGATGAAGATATGAGAATTTTATATGGAGGGTCGATTGAAGAGAGTAACGTTAAAGAGTTTATGATGCAACCGAACTTGAACGGTCTTTTGGTTGGCGGAGCTAGTTTAAAGGCGAAAGACTTTTGTAAGATTTGTCAAATTACGTCGGAGGTTAAGAGTGGAAAATAAACACAAAAGAATCTTGCGTATTCCTAGCTATAGACAGTTAAAACGGGTCGATTTTAGGGATAAAAGAGTTTTGGTACGCTTGGATTTAAATGTACCGGTAAAAGATAGAAAAATTCTCGATACAAAAAGAATTGATGCAGTTATGCCCACGATAAAGAAGATTATAGAGAGAGGGGCTAAGCAGATTAATATTATCTGCCACTTAGGGCGTCCGGTGGGGATAGATAGTAATTTTTCAACTCTGGTGTTAGCAAAGGAAATTCAGAAAAGGTTGCGAACCAAGAGTGAAGTTGCAAAAATCAGTAATGACTACAAGAGTCCTTCACTTAAAACTTCGTATAAAGTTTATAAAAATATTGAGCTGTTTGAAAATTTGAGGTTTGACAAACGAGAGGAAGAAAACTCTAAACAGTTTGCTGAGGAATTAGCAAAGCTGGGGGATGTTTTTGTTCTGGATGCTTTTGCAAATATTCATCGCCAGCACACTTCGATGGATAAACTACAAGATCAACTGGAGACTTTTGCTGGTCTTTTGATGGAAAGGGAAATCAACAATCTATTCAAGATTATGTACGCGCCGGAAAAACCTTTTGTGGCGGTGATAGGCGGGTCAAAGTATAAAGACAAAATCTCGATTATTAAATCTTTGAGTAAGATATGCGAAGCAGTGTTGGTCGGAGGTATGACAGCTAATGAAATGATTTCAGAAAAAGAAATGAGTCTTTCGTCTGAAAACCTCACGCTTTTCAAAAGCTTCAAGTCGTTCTATTCCAAACAGTTAATTTCGCTAACTCCAACGTCATACAAAGAGTTACACATA
>Ga0172377_10002475_pt1 | contig 18852 bp, 13 predicted proteins | sample Pumphouse3metaG_FD_119749 | JGI IMG/M metagenome (GOLD analysis project Ga0172377, IMG submission 119749) | Leachate microbial communities from a municipal landfill in Southern Ontario, Canada - Pumphouse #3 metaG | ecosystem: Engineered > Solid waste > Landfill > Unclassified | place: Canada...
ATTTTTTTCAGTATCAAAATTTACAAATGCTCCTATTTTTGTTCCTGCCTCAGCATTTTTGTATGGAAAAATACTTCCTTCTGATTCAGGGGTTACATAGGATGCATCAAATGTTCCATAATATTTAAAAGGTTTACTGAATTCAGCGACAAAATAAACATAACCAGATCCATCACTCTTTGCACCCTCAATACATTTATTATTTATTATTTTAAAATTTGATATTCCTCCCGGTGACATTTTACCAATCTGATGACCAATGTCAAGGATTACTCTTGCGTTGTTAGCTTCAGGAAAAGTATACCGCTGAAAACCAGACCTCTGAGTAACTGTTAGTTCAACTTTTATATTATAATCTTTTAAAAGGACTGAATAATAACCAAGTGAAGCAGATTCATCTTTATGATCAAACCTTGAGCGGTATCCCTCATCCGGATTTTTTGGTGATCCGGGAATAATATGCAATTTATTACCAATATATGGCATTAATAAAATTTCTCCTCCATTGACCATTCCAACACCACTCCAATGAGTGTGACTAAACCCCATAATTGTATTTTCAGAATATGCGTATCCTGAGCAATAGGTCCAACCTTCCGTATTTTCATCAGGGCTTAAATGAGCCATAGCATTAGGCAGAGAGGCTCCCGGAAACATATGACCAAAAGTCCACAGAAACGGACAGTGCTTCTTTACTCAAACTCAATGCAGAAAATATTTGATTATTCATATCAACCTACGTAGAAAAGACATAAATAATAATTCAGGATAAAACCTGCTATTTGTCTTTTCCCTGAATCGCAGACTTAATAACATTACACTTTCAATATTTAAATCTGTAACCTAAATCAAATAGACTGATTTAAATTTATACTTTTGTAAAAAATAAAAACAAACAGATAATGATTCCATATCTCCAGGCAGAACATATTTCAAAAAGATTTGCAGACTATATGCTCCTTAACGACATCTCATTCACAATCTTTAAGGATCAGAAAGTTGCATTAATAGCAAAAAACGGAGCCGGAAAATCCACACTGATGGATATTCTGTCCGGCAAAGAATCGGCAGATACAGGAAATATAACTCTGACAAACGACATTAAAATAGGATACCTCAGACAGATACCGGATATGAATCCGGAGATGACCGTAATGGAAATGGCGCTTAGCTCTAAAAATCCTGTATTGCAGGTTATTTCAGATTTTGAATCTGCTATAAGACATAATGAGCAACAAAGAATAACGGATCTTTCCATAAAAATGGAAGAAATACATGCCTGGAATTATGATATAAAGGTAAAGCAAATCCTCAGTCAGCTAAAAATAGATAACTTCGACCAAAAGGTAAAAGAACTATCGGGAGGTCAGCAGAAAAGACTGGCACTGGCTAATGTTCTGGCTAACGAACCCGATTTATTACTACTGGATGAGCCTACCAACCACCTTGACCTTGAGATGATAGAATGGCTTGAAAATTACCTTAAAAGGACTAAGTGCACTCTATTCATGGTTACTCACGACCGTTATTTTTTGGACAGGGTATGCGATGAAATCATAGAAATAGATCAGGATAAAATTTATTCGTATTCAGGAAATTACAGCTATTATCTGGAGAAAAGAAAAGAAAGAATTGAGCAGGAACAAGCTGCAGCAGATAAAGCAAAAAATCTTCTTCGTACAGAACAGGAATGGATGAGAAGAATGCCACAGGCCCGTGCACATAAAGCTAAAGCCCGAATAGCTAACTTTTATGATTTAAAGGACAAAGCAGGGTCAGGACGTAAGGATGACAAGCTGGAACTAAATTTTGCGTCTTCCAGGATCGGCAAAAAAATTCTGAATATAAGTAATCTCAGTAAATCATACGGAGATCTGCATTTAATCAAAGACTTCAGCTATAAATTTACTCCACGAGAAAAGATAGGCATTATAGGGAAAAACGGATGCGGCAAATCCACTCTACTTAATATTATAACTAAAAAAATAGTAGCAGACAGCGGAGAAGTTGATATGGGACAGACCATCCGTACAGGATATTACAAACAGGAAGGCATTACTTTTAAAGAGGACGATAAAATAATAGATGTTATAAAAAACATATCCGAAGTCATAAATTTTGACAATGGAACACAAATGACTGCCAGTCAGCTTCTGACTCATTTTCTGTTTCCTCCGGAAACTCAATACTCTCCGATAGAAAAGCTAAGCGGGGGAGAAAGAAGAAGATTATATCTTTGCACCATACTCATAAATAATCCAAATTTCCTCATTTTAGACGAGCCCACAAATGATTTGGATATAATGACACTTGCCGTTTTTGAAGACTACCTTATACACTTTGACGGATGCGTCATTGTGGTTTCCCATGATCGTTTCTTCATGGACGAAATTGTAGATCATCTGTTTGCCTTTGAAGGAGACGGGAAAATAAAAGACTATCCCGGAAATTATTCACAATACAGAGAATCACATCCTCCTGCAGACAAAAAAGAAAATAAAAAAGAATCTGCGTCAACTGACAACAAATCTGCATCAACAGATAACAGAAGACAACACCGGAAAGTAGAAAAAAAGATTCCCTATAAAGAAAAAAAAGAACTTGAAACTCTGGAAAAAGAAATCGCAAAACTTGAAAAAGATAAAAAAGATCTTCAGGCAGAAATGAATTCCGGGAAACTGGATAATGACAAACTGGTCGAAAAAAGCAAAAGATTTGGAGAAATAAATTCCAGTCTTGAAAATAAAGAAACCCGGTGGCTGGAACTCAGCGAAAAAGCAGAATAAATTATTAATTGCACCATCTATGGTTACTTAAAACAAGTAAAATATAATTCCCTGTAAAAATGCAAATTAGTTGTTTCTACAGGGAATTATTTATCATTAATTTTAGCAAGGAATAGACACTAAATATATACTGCAACAATTTCTATAAGGTTTGTTACAATCTCTTTAGCCAGTTAAATTTTGAATAACTGAACAATCCTTTTTCCCCTAATTTAATTTCAGGAATAACTACTAAAGACATAAAAGACAACGTCATAAAAGGAGCACGCAGACTGCATCCCATCTGCCTTACATAATCACATAACTCTGTATAACGTGCAGCTACTTCCTCACCTTTTTTATCACTCATAATACCACCTACAGGTAAAGGCAATGCATATGTTTTACCTTCGAAGGAAACTGTTAATCCACCTTTTTCTTCGATCAGTCTGTTTACAGCTTCTGTAATCTCCGCATCAGAGCATCCCACAGATAAAATATTATGTGAATCATGAGAAACAGAACTTGCAATAGCACCCTTTTTAAAATGAAATCCCTTAATAAAAGATACCTGGGGTGTACCATTTAGGTATCGATTAAGATAAACAATTTTAAGAATATCATTATTAATATCAGACTCCAGATTTTCTGTGGGACTATAAGATTTATATTCATAAGGTGCTGTCAGCAACTCTCCGTCTGTAAGGGAAATTACAGTTGTAAGTTTATTAACTTCCTTTTTCAGATCAGAAACAGCAATCTTCTCATGATTAAACTTATTTATACAAACAATAGAATCTGAAACAGAGCATTCTCTTTTTTCAGGAGAAACCACATCAAATATTTTTATCCCATTGATATAATTCTTCTTTATTTTAAAATCATGCAAATCCTTAACTACAATAAAATCGGCAAAATCACCTTTCTGTAATATTCCAACTTTTAAATTATAATACTTAACCGGATTAATACATGCAATTTTCAATACATCAAACAGATCATAACCATCATTAATTGCCATTCGGACAATTTTATCAATATGTCCCAGATGCATAATATCATCAGGATGAGAGTCATCCGTACAAAACATCACATCATTGGAATGTTTTGTAATTAATGGCTTTAATGAGTCATAATTTCTGGCTGCACTTCCTTCACGAATAACAATCTTCATACCTGCAGAAAGTTTCTCCTCTGCCTCCTTCAGATTAGTGCATTCATGATCGGTAGTAATTCCACTTTTAACGTATTTAATCAAAGCATCTCCGCTTAATCCCGGCGCATGACCATCTATAGGAACGCCACAATCTTTAGCTGATTGTAATTTTGCCATAACCTCACTGTCTTTACCCAAAACGCCAGGCACATTCATCATCTCCGAAAGTCCAACGAATTTTCCTGTCTCCAGCATTTTTTTTACATCCGCTGATGTAATAACATCTCCGGAAACATCAAAAGGAGTAGCCGGCACACATGATGGAACTGTATAAAAAATTTTCAAAGGTGATCTTTTAGCATTATCAATCATAAAATTGATTCCTTCCGTACCCAGGACATTGGCAATTTCATGAGGATCCGTCACAACAGCAACAGTTCCGTGACTAACAGTCAGCCATCCAAAATTTTGTGGAGTAAGCATGGAACTTTCTATATGCACATGTGAATCTGTAAATCCGGGCATAATATAGTTTTTCTCTTCTACTTCCTCATGCACAATTCTATCAATTTTACCTTCGCTTACATATACCGAACCACTATATATTTCCCTTTGCAAAATATCAACTATCCTGCCTTTTACAACAAAATCATTCATTTTTATAACTTTAGAGCTAAAATCAGCAAGTGATTATGATTAAACATTTATAATATATATTCAAATGTAATTTATTAAAATACTTTTTAATACAACAAAGATTCTTTTTTTTAAAATTTAAAAACAAAAATTTCCTCTTTGTTATATGGTATCAATGCCTTTAAAATTAAGAAAAAATTTTCTTTTTCAGGTGATGCCTGTCATCATGATAAAAACAATTTGAATTTTGTATTTTAGTAAAAAATTTACTAATGGATAAAAATTCGATACTTTCTCAGATAGAACTCCTTCGTAATGAGCTGGAAAAATATAACTATCAATATTATGTACTTTCCAGCCCTGTCGTCAGCGATTATGATTTCGACATGAAAATGAAGGAACTCGAAAAACTGGAAAAGGAAAATCCTGAATTTTTTGATGAAAATTCTCCTACCCAGAGAGTTGGCAGTGACATTCAGCATGAATTCGTCCAGGTAAAACACAGTTATCCAATGCTTTCTCTGGCTAATTGCTATTCTGAGCAAGATCTTACCGAATTCGACAATCGAATAAGAAAAATAATTCATGAGCCATATGAATATTGCTGCGAATTAAAATTTGACGGAACATCAATAAGTATCCTTTATGAAAACGGTAAATTAGTCAAAGCCGTAACCCGTGGAGACGGAGTAAACGGAGACGACGTAACCCATAATATTCGTACCATACGTTCTGTTCCTCTAAAATTAAAAGGAAACGATTACCCTTCACGATTCGTTATTCGCGGTGAAGTACTTATGCCTTTTGAAGTATTCAAAGAATTAAACAGCTCCCGTGAAGAAATAGGAGAAGCTCCGTTTGCCAATCCACGTAATGCAGCTTCCGGAACTCTGAAACTGCAAAACTCATCAGTAGTAGCAAAACGTAAACTCGACAGTTACCTGTATTATCTTTTAGGAGAGCAGCTACCTGAAAACGGACATTTCCAGAACCTTGAAAAAGCCCGCAACTGGGGATTCAAGATTTCTTCCCATATGAAAATATGCAAAAGTCTAAAAGAAATTTTTGACTATTTAAAATACTGGGACACAGAAAGATTTAAGTTACCTGTTGCAACCGATGGAATTGTAATTAAAATCAATTCCCTAAAGCTTCAGAAGAATCTTGGATACACGGCAAAAACACCACGATGGGCAATAGCATATAAGTATAAAGCCGAAAGAGTAAGCACACTTCTTAAATCAGTTACATTTCAGGTAGGACGTACAGGAGCCATCACTCCGGTTGCCAACTTAAAACCGGTACAGCTGGCAGGAACGGTAGTAAAACGTGCCACGCTTCATAATGCTGACATTATTAAAAATCTTGACCTTCATATAAACGATACTGTTTTTGTTGAAAAAGGAGGAGAGATCATTCCTAAAATTGTATCAGTAGACCTTTCAAAAAGGGAAACGAATGCCAGTCCCGTAGAATTTATAAAAAATTGTCCCGAATGTGGAACGATACTGGTTCGTGGTGAAGACGAAGCTGCACATTATTGTCCCAACGATACCGGATGTCCTCCGCAAATAAAAGGAAGAATAGAGCATTTCATAAGCAGAAAAGCCATGAACATTGATGGTCTGGGAGAAGAAACTATTGAATTATTATATGAGAAAGGACTGATTCACAACTGTGCCGATCTATATGATCTGACAGCCCGGCAGCTTATACCCCTTGAACGGATGGGTGAAAAATCAGCCAGCCGTATTCTAAAAAGTATTGAAAACTCAAAAAAAATATCATTTGAAAGAGTTATCTATGCACTTGGAATCCGTCATGTAGGAGAAACAGGAGCAAAAACTCTTGCCTTCAAATCAACCAGTCTTGAAAGTCTTATGGCAGCCTCTCTGGAGGAACTAACTAACATGAATGACATAGGAGAAGTTATAGCCAAAAGCATAATCCTTTATTTTCAGAATGAAAAAAATATAAAAATAATACACAGGCTTAAAGAAAAAGGAATACAATTTAGTTTAGATTCCGTATCATTAGAAGGACGGACGGAAAAGCTTGCCGGAAAAAACATTGTTATTTCAGGAACCTTTCAAAATCATTCACGTGATGAGCTAAAAAAAATAATTGAACAAAACGGAGGGAAAAATGTGGGCTCCATATCTAAAAATACATCAATGCTGCTTGGGGGAACAAATATGGGCCCTTCAAAATTACAAAAGGTTGAAAAATTAGGTATTCGTATTATATCAGAAGATGATTTTTTAAAAATGATAGAATAGTACCTTATTTTTTCATTTTTTTTAAATAGTTTAGTTTTTTGAAACAGATTCGTACGTATCTTTGTATTTATAAAATATGGGAATAAAAAAATTCATCATAAAAGGAAGGATAAAACGCTGGATAAAATCCAACGACAGGCATGTCTGTTTTAAAAATATGGACTCTGCACTAACAGCCTTGATTATCTGGAACAAAAATGATGAAATCGCATATAAAAACATGACCGAAAAATTGAAGAAACATAAAATAAAATATCAGGAAGTATGTTTTTCTGATAATAAAATAGAAAAAGATCAGAAAAATATAATAACCTCCTGTAAAGATTTTAATTTTTTTGGAACGCCAAAAAACAAATCTGTACAGGATTTTTTAGATACTGAATTTGATTTATTGATTGATATAAGCCTTTCCTCTTCTATTTATGCCCAACTTATTCGTAGCTTTTCAATGGCACATTTTAAAGTAGGCTGGGCTCCTGTCAATACCGATTATTTTGATATGACAATTGATATAAGTAAAAAACCGAATTCACAGTATCTGGTAGAACAGATAAATCATTATTTGAATATTATAAATTAATTTCAAGATGGAACATCTTTTAAAAGGGTTAGGGGTTGCTCTTATAACCCCCTTCCGGCAAGATTATAAAATCGATTATAAAGCACTTGAAGAACTTGTAGAAGAACAAATTTCAGGAGGTACCGATTATATTGTAGCCCTGGGAACTACCGGAGAGACTCCGACACTAAGTGACGAAGAGCAGAAAGAAATTATCAGCTGCATTTGCAAAACTGTTAATAAACGGGTTCCTGTAATACTCGGTATGGGCGGTAATGATCCTGCAAAAGTCATAAAAAACATAGAGAGTACTAACTTAGAAGATATTCAGGGAATCCTTTCTGTTACTCCTTTTTATAACAAACCTTCTCAGAAAGGGCTTATAGAATATTACAAAAAAATTTCAGCAGCCTCACCTGTTCCTGTTATTCTATACAATGTACCTGGAAGAACCGGTACAAACATGCTTCCTGAAACGACAGTTGAAATAGCTAAAACCTGCTCAAATGTTATAGCTGTTAAAGAAGCCTCAGGTATATGTGGTCAGGCAGGAAAAATTGCTAAAGATTGTCCTTCTACTTTTGCAGTTGTTTCGGGAGATGACGGACTGACTCTTCCCATCATGTCAGTAGGCGGTATAGGCGTTATTTCAGTTATGGCCAACGCCCTGCCTAAACATATGAGTTTAATGGTACACCTTGCAAATGAAGGAAATTTTATAGCAGCACGTAAAATTCATATGCAGCTATTAAACTTCTTTAAGCTCCTGTTTAAAGAAGGTAATCCGTGCGGAATTAAAGCTTTACTGGAGATTATGGGTAAGACTAAAAATGTTTTACGTTTGCCTCTCTACCCTATTAGTCTGGATTTATATAAAGAGTTGGAAAAAGAATTAAAAAACGTTATTTAACTTTTCATAAAAATATGCTTAGACAATATAAAGAGATACCTTCTCCTTGTTATGTTATGGAAGAAGATCTTTTAAAAAAGAATATTAGTTTAATACGGAATATCTCAGAGGAAACCGGAAACGAAATTATTTTCGCAATTAAAAGTTTTGCCATGTGGAGCGTGTTCCCTCATTTTCGGGACAATGTTCCGGGAGCAACGGCAAGTTCTCTTAACGAGTTAAAGATATGGTCAGAAATGATTAATAAACGTGCTCATATATATTCTCCGGCTTACGATGAAGATTCTTTTCAGGAAGTAATGCAACTCTCAGATCACATTACTTTTAATTCTCTCAGTCAGTACAACCGTTTTTATCCGTTAATTAAAAAATCAGGAAGGAAAATATCCGTTGCTCTTCGTATCAATCCTGAATTCTCGGAAGTAAAGGAAGCTGTTTATGACCCGTGTTCTCCCGGATCCAGACTTGGAATCACAGTGGATAAATTACCAGACAAGCTACCTGAAGGGATTGACGGACTTCATTTTCATACACTTTGCGAATCCAGCTCTCTGGCATTAAAGAATACACTAAAAGTTGTTGAAGAAAAATTTGGGCGTTACTTTTCACAGATAAAATGGATAAACATGGGAGGCGGACATCTTATAACTGATAAAAAATATGACGTATCCCTACTCATTTCAATTCTAAAAAATTTCAATACCAAATATCCAAAATTAAAGGTATTCCTGGAACCAGGAAGTGCTTTTACATGGAATGCCGGATTTCTTAAAACTACAGTTGAAGATATTGTGGAAAACCACGGCATCAAAACCGCCATTATAAATGCATCATTTGCCGCACATATGCCTGATTGTCTGGAAGAACCATATCAACCTGAAATCAGAAATGCAAAAACAGGAATACTGCCAGATAAAGCAGCTTACAGGATAGGTGGAAACACATGCCAGAGTGGTGACTTTTTCGGTTTCTGGTCATTTGACAAAGAACTGAAAATTGGAGACGAACTGATTTTTGAAAATATGATGCCATACACTATGGTAAAAAGCACTTTTTTTAACGGTGTACGTCATCCTTCCATCGGCATAATCCATTCAGACAAAGAATTTGAGTTAGTCCGTAAATTTAACTACGAAGACTACAAAAACAGACTGGGATAATTTATTTTAATACAGATCACATTAGTCCAGGCAATAATGTCTGGACTTTTTTTAACTGATATAAACAACAATCATATAATCCATCTGTTAATCTATTTTAAAAGGTTCATGAACATCTTTCTGTCTGACATTTTCTAAATTTAATATTCTATTTGATCAGGACTGTATATTATTATTGGCATATATGCAAAATTTTGCATCTGAAAAACCCGCAAAATCACCTCGCCAATTAATATTATTTTATTTATAAAAGAGCCATATGTCAGACCTTCAGTAATCTCTTTACGATTCTCAATAATAGTCTTTGCGGAATAAATGGTTCCCATAAAAACAAAAATCGCAATAACCCGGAAATTCCGGCAATTACATTCAACTTACCCTTAAGCATTGCCTTATAAGCTTTTGAGGCAACTTCAGAAGGAGTGGCCATCTGTTTAAACAAAATAGTTTTATCCATTCCCGAACGAGGTCCAAAGCCTGAAGCTGTAGGTCCCGGCAGTAAAGTAGTTACCGTCACTCCCGTCCCTCTTAATTCTTCGCTTAGAGCATTGCCAAAATATCGAACATACGCCTTGGATGCAAAATAAACTGTCATCAACGGGCCGGGTACCAAAGCTGCAACAGAAGATGTATTTAAAATACGTCCGCTACCGCGATTTACCATACCCGGCAGAAACAACTGTGTAATTTCACTTAACGCCAGAACATTTAATTTTATCATACCCATATTCTGTTCATCCTTCAGCTCCCAGTAATTTCCAAGAGCACCAAATCCTGCATTATTAAAAAGATATTCTATTTTAATACCATTATTTGTTATCTCCTCATAAATTTTTTTCGCAGCATCCAACAATGTCAGATCTGATATAATCACATACACTGAAATATTGTATATTTTCTCACATTTTTCTTTTAAAGCCATAAGCTTCTCTGAATTACGTGCTACTATTACTAAATCTCCTCCAAGTGAAGCATGTATTTTACATAATTCACTGCCTATACCACCATCAGCCCCTGTAATCAACGCTACATTATTCATTGTTCTTTATTTTAAATATATTAATCAAATGCGCTCCTCCATGAAAACTTTTTAAACCAGTATAAAAATAAAAAAAGAAGGTGAAATGTCAAATGTCAAAAAAAAACATTTTTTTAATTTAGCTGGCATTCTTTTTGCAACAAGATATACTAAATAAAGGATTTGCCTACGAAAAGTATTTACCTAAAAACACTATTATGAAAACGAAACTTTTTTTAATAACCGGATTACTAATTACAATATCTTTTAGTCTGAAAGCACAGATAATCAATTCAACATATACAAATTACGGCGGAGTTCTTGACCTTAATACCACCTCCCTCCTTTTTGGGGAAGCGTCATCACTACAGGAATTTGAACAATATCTGAACGAACCGGATATTCAGGCATCCAATCTTGACCTGAACAATGACGGATACATAGATTATCTAAAAGTAACAGGTGTATATGAAAATAACAGATATATAATTCAGATCCATTCTATTCTTGGAAATAATCAATATAAAAAAATTGCCTCTATAATTGTCAGAAACATAAATTACAAAAACCCCTCTATCCTGATAGAAGGAGATCCTATTATATACGGTCCTAATTATATTCTCTCTCCCAATTATTCAAGACGTCCTGATATTTTATGGTCCTTTTCTTCACTTACTTTTAACATGTGGAATTCACCATACTACTGGGGATACTATCCACGGAATTACAAATATCACAGAGTTATTGGTCTGGGAGATTATTACAGACACCTGAACGTTCGTTTTGGATTTAAATATCCAAAACAATACTATGACAACAGAAACTGGTCCCGTCGTAACTATGATAATCAACATCATAATCAATACAACAGTCAAAACGACAATCACTATAATAGACCTGATTACAATAAGAATTATGATAATAATCAGGGATATTCTCCTTCTAATTACCCAGACAGAAAATATAACAACAACAACACAAGCAGTAATGCCCCGGCGAACCTAAGATACAGAAGTCCTTCAGAAACTACTAAGACTAAAAGTAGTCAGCAAGAGAATAATAGCAGCCGGAATTATATAAAAGAACCGGAATACTCTCATCCTAAAGCCACCGGCACTTACATAAGAGGAACAAAAAGTACCACAAAAAGCACTTCAGAAAGCACTGGCAGAAGCCAATCGGTAAGTACTCATCCTAAAGCCACCGGCACTTCCATAAGAGGAACAAAAAGTACTAAAAGCACAAGTACAAAAAAAAGCAGCAAAAGCACCAAAACTACAAGTCCGGTAAGAAGATAAATTCCGGTGTCCTTATCTTTTATAATTTATTTTTCTCTTATAAAATGTAATTTTGGGAATATCCTGATTTGGGAAATATCAAAAAAATATCAGTTCAACTATGAATAATTAATTTCTATTTTAAAAACATAAGACGCAAAATATTGCGTCTTATGTTTTTAATTATCTTCATCGGTAAGTATTTCCTTATATTTTTTAAGATTAGCCTTATTTTCAGGGCTTACCTTAGGATATTTAGGATTTATATCCTTCAAAGTTTTCTTTACAATTTCAGACACCAGAAACCAGGAATACCATTTTTGATCTGCAGGCAAAACATACCACGGAGAATTCTTAGAAGAGGTATTATTTATTGCATCCTCATAAGCCCTCTGATAATTATTCCAAAGCTTTCTTTCCTTCATATCACTATCCGAAAACTTCCAGTTCTTTTCGGTTTTATCAATACGCTGCAATAAACGATTCTTCTGCTCCTGTTTTGAAATATTCAAAAAAATCTTTATTATGCGATAACTGTTATTATACATATATTTTTCAAAATGACTGATATCTTCATACCTTTTTTTAAAAATATCATCATCATTCATGCATCTTTCAGCCATTTTATGAATCTTATTAAGTTCATGAACCTTTACCACCAGCACATCTTCGTAATAGGAACGATTAAAAATTCCCATCTTACCATACTCTGGCACGCATTTATGAATACGCCAGAGAAAATCATGAGATAATTCCTCTTTATTTGGCTGTTTAAAACTATAAACATCTATACCCTGAGGATTCACACCGCCCATAACATGTTTCACCGTACCGTCTTTTCCGGCTGCGTCCATAGCCTGTAAAACAATAATTACAGATTCTCTGCCGTCGGCATAAAATTTATCCTGAAGCTTTCTGATTACTTTCTGATTATTTCTGGTTTTTTCCCGGATAATTTTTTTCATATCCTCACTAAAACACTCACAGGTCTTTACCTGATCCAGGTTCAAAATTTCAGAACCGTCATATCTGTATTTCTCCATTATAGATTCTTCCATGATTGCTATTTTATGTAATTATGTTACAATACCTATAGTATAAAAATAAGAAAAAACTATAGAAAATAGGGTCAGCTACTTCTTAAAAATAAAATATACAGCAAGAATCAGGAATACAAAACCAATTAAATGATTAAGCCTGAAAGTTTCATTTTTAAAAAACACCATGGTAAATATTGTAAATACCGTTAATGTAATAACCTCCTGAATTACTTTCAACTGCCACAAATTAAACGGTCCCCCATTTCCATCATATCCTATACGATTAGCCGGAACCTGAAAAATATATTCAAAAAAAGCCAGTCCCCAGCTAATTAAAATAATAGAAAACAATCCCAGATTATCTAACTGCTGAATATTTTTAAATTTCAAATGCCCGTACCAGGCTAAAGTCATAAAACTATTGGAAATAAATAATAAAATAACTGTCAGAAACCCATTCTTCATTGTTTAAAAAATTTATTACACCTAATCAAAAAGACATGAGATAAAAAGTTAAGGACAAAAATCATTTTAACAAACCCTCATTAAAAAAACGGGGATTAACTTTTCTTTTAAAAAAAATCAGGCAAATATCGCATTTAAAACAATTGAAAAAACATACGGACATTCATTAAATTTTCCTGCAATGATTTTTTTATTAATTTTGACATCTATCAGTTATGATAACACTAATTATAATTATATACGGAACAATTCTTCTCGCTATAGGGATCTATTCAGCCTTCAGAGTAAATACACCCGAGGATTATTATATTGCAGGGAAAAAAAACGGAGTTCTTCAGATATCAGGGAGTCTGTTGGCTACCATTCTTGGAGGATCGGCAATATTAGGTTCAGTAAACCTTGCCATGGCAGAAGGATGGGCAGCAGCTTGGTACCTTCTGTCAGCCTCAGTAGGGCTATGGATTCTCTTACCTCTTGTAAAAAAAGTAAACCATCTGGGACGATATACTCTTACCGATATGATCGGCCATTTTTACGGTAATACAGCCCGCAAAACAGCTTCAGTAATTATCCCTGTAGCATGGACAGGCGTTGTCTCTGCACAAATCATTGCAGCATCCAAAATTTTATTCAGTATATTTAGTCTGCCATATGAATACGGAGTTTTGATATCAGGAGCTGTTTTTATTCTCTATACCTTAATCGGCGGCCAGATATCTATATTAAAAACTGACTTTTTTCAATCAATTATCATAATATTCGGTATAACAATCTGTGTATTTTTTCTTACAGGTAATCCGGAAATAACAGCACCACCTATTTTTGAAACCTTCCCGGTTAATTCTCATTTCAGCTTTCTTGATTTAATAATACTACTACTTACCTTTTCTAGCACATTTGTAGTAGGACCCGATATCTATTCACGGTTATTCTGCGCCAGAGACTCAAAAACAGCAAAACACAGCATTATTATTGTTGCAACCATACTCATTCCCTTCGCATTCATTCTCACTTATCTGGGAATTATTGCAGCAGACAACCTGCCTGCAGAAACAATAAAAAATTCAGTAGCACTTGTTGAACTGATGAAACATTATCTATCAGGATGGATGGTCGGAATTATGGCCGCAGCACTTCTTTCTGCGGTACTTTCTTCTGCTGATACAACATTGCTTACCGCTTCCATAATTTTAAGTGAATTCAGCTCTACTGATATTGACAATAAAAAATCTCTGAAAAGAACAAAAGTAAGAATTATTGTCTTAGGCGTAATCAGTATGATTATCTCTCTAAAAATCAGCTCGATTATTGGTATGCTGCTGCTTGCTCTGGCATTTTATTCAGGAGCATTTATTATACCACTGATAGCTGTGCTTACCGGGTTAAAAATTAATAAAGACATGGGCGTTCCGGCTATGATTTTCGGAGGGATTATTGCATTAACCGGAAAACTAATTTTTTCAGTCGGTCATCTATGGTGGGGAAACTGGATAATCATAGCTGCCTTTGCCCTAAACTTCATGTTTCTTAAAACGCATTTAAAAAGAACTACAAACAACAAATTAAAACAACCTCCGGGCACATGGCAGGTATAATTCAAACAGAAAAACTACTAAACATTTAGCTGCCCCCTTATAATACCTGAATCATCTTTCATTTTAATATTCAAAGACTTACGATTAGCTTCTATTTCTATAATAGTCCTTCTCCCGTCCTCTGGCCCTCCGCCAATCACTATAGGATAATTATGCTGCCCCACTACAGGAGGATGAATTCCGTATACATGGGTATGTCCGGAAATCAAGGCATTTATTTTCGCTTTATTCAAAATATCTCCGAAAACTTCACGACAGTGCATTGATCCATGACTTTCTCCCAAATAATTTTCTCCCGAATAATAAAGAGGAATATGACTAAACACAAGTTTATATCTGGCACGTCGGAAGGATTTCTTTTTTACTTCATTTTTTAACCATTTTTGTTCATCCAGCCGGTATTTATCAAAACTCACCAGTCCAAAATAATTTACGTTATTATCCTCCTTATCCTCTCCCGAATCAAGAACAATGCAATAAACCGGGCCAGCAACAAAAGAATAATAGAACCCATCTCCCGAATTTTTAAAATACTCAGGAAGATGACGAGCATAATTGCCCCTAGTCTCATGATTCCCACGCGAAAAAATAAAAGGAATCTCAGGAAAAATCTTTGCAAAAGGATTAAAAAAATGATCAGCGATTCTTTCCTCTCCATCCAGATAATTGAACATATCTCCATTAAAAAGAATAAAATCCTTTTTAATATCAGACTGATATGACAATAACTTCCCAAAAGATTCAGGACGATCGTGAATATCATTAAATACTAAAAGAGAAACACTATCTTTTTCTTTATTTACAATTTCAAAAGAATATACAGGACTTTTAAATATATCTCCGAAAGTTACATGATAAGGCTCAAATTTTTTAATCACCTTAGAACATATTCGATAATAATAACGACCTGATGATTCCAGATTTTTCATGGTAACTGCATGATTCAAGTCGTAACCATCATTCAGCCCATTGTGAACAGATTGCTCTTTTTTTGTCAGAGAAACTGGGTTTCTTCCGTATTCCACCCAACTGTAACACAAAGAATTGGTAAGCCACCTAACAACCATCTTTTTGCCGGATTTAAGCTGAAGATAAGGACCTGCCTTCAATATCGGCATAGAACTCTCCTCTTTCGTCAACGAATATTCCGACCCAAATACACTGGATGGCAATAGACTTCCTGCTCCTATCATTCCAAGTGAAGAAAGAAAATCCCTCCTGCTTTGATGACTCACAACTGCTTTAATTTTCATTTTATCTGTATTAGTCTTTTAATATTTATACATTAAAATTAATCATAATTTCTTATTTAAAAAAGAACTTCCAGTTTATAAAGTTTACCTCGCTTGCAATATCTCTTACGGTAAAATTAAATTGATTCTGCAGACAACAGACAACTTATAGAATTAATTCAGCTCAACAATAGTAATTCCTGTACCGCCGTATCGTATATCCTCATCCCTGAAAGATTTAACCACGGGATCAGTTTTCAGATATTCACGAATAACCTCCCTGAGTATTCCGTTTCCTTTGCCGTGAAGTATACGTAATTCACCTGCATTAACCATAACAGCCTCATCCAAAAGGGACTGAATTTTTAAAAGAGCCTCTTCTGCACGTTCTCCGCGAATGTCAATATCAGATTTAAAACCGGACTTCTTTTCTGAGATATTTTTAAATACATTAGCCCGTGTGGAATTATATTCGCGTGACTCCTGTTTAGCCTCATTCCGGCTCACATACTCCAGTCTATCCGTCTTCACCGTAGTTCTTAACTGTCCAAAAGCCACAACTGCATTTTTACCCTGCAATTCAATAATTTCACCTATAGTTCTCTGAGAATTTAATCTTACAGAATCACCTGCTTCGAGTTGCTTCTTTTCAGAAATAACATTAGCTACAACAGACTTTTCATTACGTTTTTTATTCTTCTTTTTCTCTTTAAGTCTCTGAATTTTCTGCTCTATCCATTTCTGATCATCAGAATCCATTTTGGATACTTTTTCCTTAAATACAGACAGATTCTTACGAATAGTTTTTGTTTTCTCTTTATCGGCCTGACTTTCACGAATTTCCCGAATAGTACTCTCTACTTTTTTATTTGCCTGCTCAATAACCAGTTCTGCTTCAGCTTTTGCATCACCTATAATCTTTTTACGTTCAGATTCAAGCTTTTGCAGATTTTCCTCATATTTCAAAGAAACATCATCGAGTGTTTTTTCCTGCTGATGAATCTTTTTACGTTTCGCTTCCCAGTATCGTTTATCGCGTGAAATATCACGAAGGTGCTTATCATAATCAACATGCTCCTTCCCTATTTTTTCTGTAGCCTTTTGTAAAATAGATTCGGGCATACCTATCTTACGTGCAATTTCAAAAGCAAAAGAGCTGCCCGGTTTACCAATCTCAAGACGAAACTGAGGTTCCATCTTACCGGCATCATAAATCATAGCCCCATTCTCAATTCCGTCAGTTACAGAAGCAAATTGTTTTAGACTTGTATAATGAGTTGTGATCACTCCAAATGTTCCTATCTGATTAAGCTGATCCAGAACAGCTTCGGCTATAGCTCCACCCAGTACAGGCTCAGTACCTGTACCAAATTCATCCATCAGAATCAGAGTACGTTTATTTGAATTTTTCACAAAATATTTCATGTTCAGCAAATGCGAACTATATGTACTAAGATCGTTTTCAATAGACTGTTCATCGCCAATATCAATGAATATATTATCAAAAATGCCTACTCGTCCCTCTGCAGCCATGGGAACCATCATACCACACTGCAGCATATACTGAAGCAACCCTACTGTCTTAAGGCAAACAGATTTACCTCCTGCATTAGGTCCGGATATAAGCAGAATATGCTTTTCAGGAGTTAAACGAATATCCAGCGGAACAATTTTTTTCTTATCTTTTTCAAGATTAAACTGAAGCAAAGGATGAACAGCTTTTTCCCAGTCAATAATACAACCTTCGCCCAATAATGGCTTAACAGCATTCATTCTTTTGGCAAGAATAGCTTTTGCCCTTAAAAAATCAAGTATCCCAAGTATTTCATACTGGCGGATCAGTTCCCCTACAAAAGGCCTTATTTGATTGGCAAGATTAATCAGAACTTTAATTATTTCGCGCTTTTCGGTATATTCCAGCTCAAGTAATTCATTATTCATCTCCACCACTTCAGCCGGTTCAACATAAGAGGTTTTACCACTGGCAGATTCATCATGAACAATACCGTTAATCTTTCTTTTTACTGAAGAAGGAACGGGAATAACAGGACGCCCGTCACGGAATGAAATATTGGCATCATCCTCTACAAATCCATCCTGCTGGGCTTTCTTTAATAAATTACGAAGACGATGGGATATTTGTCTCTGCATATTCTGTAAATCGCGTCTTACTTTTCCCAGTTCAACAGAAGCATTATCCTTAATCTTTCCGTTTGGCGTAAGAACATCATCTATATATCTCACAACTTCAGGTAAAGAGCACACTTCACTGACAATGGATTTCAACACAGGAAAATCTTCCTGCCTGAGATTGCTCATCATTTTAACAATCGCTGAAATAGTCTTTAAAGACCTTCTGAGATCAAATAATTCTTCTACTTCAAGGAATCTTCCTATAATATTTATCTTTTTCAGTGATGATCTTAAATCGAAATAAAAGTCTGTAGGAAAATCATCACGCGTGGTTATCAGCCTTAAAAATTCGTCTGTACCTGACAATTCATGGAGTATTTTCTCTTTGTCCGTAAGGAATATCATCTTATCCGTCATTTCCTTACCAAGGGAACAGAGACAATTTGATTTGATAAGACCTCTGATTTTATCAAAACCTATTTTTTCTTCAAAATTTACAGGATAAACTCTTGCCATTTATTAATCTTAATGATGCAAAAATACAAAGATTACCTTATTATCACTACATTTGTCTTTCATCATTTTAAAATCAAAAGATATGTTACCAAAATTTTTACTTGCCGACAA
>Ga0172377_10002476_pt1 | contig 18851 bp, 20 predicted proteins | sample Pumphouse3metaG_FD_119749 | JGI IMG/M metagenome (GOLD analysis project Ga0172377, IMG submission 119749) | Leachate microbial communities from a municipal landfill in Southern Ontario, Canada - Pumphouse #3 metaG | ecosystem: Engineered > Solid waste > Landfill > Unclassified | place: Canada...
ATTTATAAAAAAATGGTGGACTGGAAAGAAAAATCAAATGGCAAAACTGCTTTGGTAATTGAAGGTGCTAGAAGAGTAGGTAAATCAACGATTGCTGAGAAATTTGGTAAAGAAAACTATAAATCATATGTATTAATAGATTTTTCGATTGTTTCAAAGGAAGTGAAGAATGATTTCTTGGACAATATAAATAGGTTAGATGATTTTTATCAAATTCTTTCTTTGGAATATAATACCCCATTATATAAAAGAGATACCTTGTTTATTTTCGATGAAATTCAATTTTTTCCTAAAGCACGCCAAGTTATTAAACATCTTGTTAAAGATGGGAGATATGATTTTATTGAGACAGGATCACTGATATCAATAAAAGAAAACGTTAATGATATTCTGATTCCATCAGAGGAAGTTAAAATCAAAATGTACCCTCTGACATTCGAAGAGTTTTTATATGCCGCGAAAGAAGAGACCCTTTTATCTTATATTAAAGATTGTTATAAAAAGAAAATACCACTAATTGATGAATACCATAAAAGAGCTACGAGACTTTTTAATGAATATATAATTGTTGGTGGTATGCCACAAAGCGTTGTTGCTTATTTTGAAAACGATAAAAGTTTTCTTCTTGCTGATAGAGAAAAAAGGAACATTTTATCTCTTTATGCTGACGATATTAAAAAAGCATCTAATAAATATAGTTCTAAAGTATCCGCATTGTTTGAAAACATTCCATCTAGTTTATCTACTCATGAGAAAAAGATTGTCTTGTCAAAATTAGATAATAGTAAGTTTGCCTATTTTAGCCAATTTAATGAGCCTTTGTTTTGGCTAGAAGATTCTATGATTTGTAATCTTTGCTATAAATGCAACAATCCTAATGTTGGGCTTTCTTTAAACAAAGATGAGTCTGCTGTGAAATGTTACATGGGAGACACAGGTTTGCTTGTTAGCCAAACTTTTTCTGAAGACGAATTGAAAACTAATAATTTCTATAAAAACATATTAAATGGCAAGATATCAATTAATAAAGGGATGTTTTATGAAAACATTATTGCCCAGACATTGGTAAGTCAAGGGAAGAAGCTATTTTTCTATACTCACTATTCATTAGAAAAACATCGCAATGATATTGAAATTGATTTTTTATCTTCTAACGAAAGCAAAACCAATTGTTTAATTTATCCTATCGAAGTTAAATCATCTAAAAATTATACAAGTATATCTTATGATAAGTTTAAAGATAAATTCAGAGATAGAGTAGGTTTGTCATATATAATTCATCCAAAGGCTTTTTCAAAGGATAGAAACGGATATAAGATACCTGGTTACATGGCTTTTTGTATATAAAATCTGATACTATTTGCATTGTTATTTCGTTGTGGAATAAAGGGCAAAAACATTTAATGTTGCTCAGAAAAAAGAGGAACAATAAAGATAGAAGAGATGAATCTAGATGAAACGGAATCTAAACTTAATGAATTTTCTGATGCCTTTTATTTGAGCATGGTGGAGAAAGTTATTATAGGCAAAAAAGACGATGGCAGAAAAGCAAATCCATATCACATAACTTTTGTCTTCAAAAAGCCGTTTGATAACAATATGGAAATATCAAATATGGAAGTTGTATCCGATAACGAGTCTATCAGTTCATTAGTAAATAACGCGACATTCTCCCAACACGCCCTTAACGCCAATTCGCAAACCAACAAACCCAGCAATAAGGAATCTATTTTGGAAAACTTTATTCTATTGCCAGTAGTGAGAATTTAACCGATATAGTTAGAGACTTATATATCTCTATGGGTTCAACACAATACCGATTTTCCTTTGCGACTAAAATGCTCCATACAAAAAACACAAACATGCCTATTTTTGATTTCAAAGTTCGACAATATTTATCAAATGAATATGGGGTTGATTTCGAGGTACTATCGCCGATATCTAGGTCAATGATTTTTAATAAGTTTTGATAAAATAGTTCTTAGCCAATATGATTTTTACTTAGCCAAGAAGCACAAAATGGCGAATTATATTGTTAAGATTAGTCAAAAATGCTAAAATGGCGAAGAAAGAGAGAATATGGCGATGAAAGAAATCAACTACAAACAATTTGAAACTCTAAATCTTCCTAATGAAATTATTAATATGTTATCGATGATTCATGAGTATAAAGGAAAACAAGAATTGTTCTTAGAAACAAAGCCAGAAGTATTAGAAAAGCTTGTCGAAATTGCAAAAATTCAAAGCACTGATTCTTCAAATAGAATTGAAGGCATTAATACTAGCGATAGCAGATTTAAGGCTTTAATGACTAATAAAATCAAACCCCAAAATAGGGCTGAAGAGGAAATTTCGGGATATCGTTATGTCCTTGATACAATTCACAATGCTTATGAGAACATTCCTATAACGAAAAATGTCATTCTCGAACTTCATCGAGATTTATACAGTTTTTCTGCTTCAAGGCTTGGAGGCCGCTTTAAAATCACGGATAACTATATTGAAGAGGCTGATGAAAAAGGAAATACGTTTATTAGGTTCCAACCAATTCCAGCCTTTCAAACAAGTGATTATATGAATTCCTTAGTCAACAACTTCAAAGAAGAACTCGGAAAAGGCATCGTGGATCCTTTGATTTTAATTCCATGTTTTATCCTAGATTTTCTTTGCATTCACCCATTCAATGACGGAAATGGTAGAATGTCGCGATTGTTAACGCTCCTACTTCTATATCAAAACAACTATGCTGTTGGAAAATATATTTCTATTGAAACGATAATTGAAAAGACAAAATCTTCTTATTATGATTCGCTTCAGGATAGTTCTATAGATTGGCACGAGAACAAGAACAATTACTTACCTTTTATTCGCTATATGCTCGGTGTGATTTTAAAAGCCTATAAAGACTTTGAAGACAGATATAATGTCCTTTTATTGGAAAAAGTTAAACCAGCAAAAAGAGTTTTTGATGTTATTTCAAACTCTCATTCCCCATTAAGCAAAGTGGAAATCATGAATCTCTGCCCTGAAATTAGTAAAAGAACTATCGAACGAGCAATTATCGTGTTGCAAAACGATGATAAAATAAAAAAAGTAGGAGAAGGTAAACTTACTACTTATGCATTAAAGAATTCGAAATGAACACAGTAATGAGATGATTAACATCCGTTCGTTGTTTTTCTTGTATTTTCGGTTTAACGTGTCACTTAACCTTTCAATAAAACAGGCACACATATTAGTTGTGACTTATTAGAAGATTAATTTTACCTCTCGATATAACGGTCTAAAATTGACAAAAGTGTAGAGTTCTACATTTTTTACCATTGTTCCTTTAATTCAATTGAAATACTGCATTAAAAAATGCAAAATTAATGCAGTAAAAGAGAAATAATATGGAATATATAAAAGTTACTAAAGAGAATCTAGATAAAGAACATATTTGTTGTGCAATAAGTAATAATAAAGATATACAAGTATCATCAAAAAAAGAATGGCTTTTTAATATGATGGATGAAGGATTGGTGTTTTTAAAAAGTGTAGAACGTGGCAAATGTTTCATTGAGTATATCCCTGCAGAAAATGCTTGGATTCCAATTATTGCTAAAGGTTATGTGGTTATTAATTGTTTATGGGTCTCTGGATCATTTAAAGGTAAAGGATATGCAAGCGATTTACTTAATCAATGCATTAAAGATAGTAAAGAAAAAGGGAAAATAGGATTATGTATTCTCTCTTCTAACAAAAAGAAACCTTTTTTAGCCGATCCAAAATTTTTAGAACATAAAGGTTTTTCTATTTCTGACGAATCTGATTGTGGAATTGAGTTATGGTACTTACCATTTAAAAATGAAGGCGCTAAACCTAAATTTAAGGAATGCGCAAAACACCCCCATATCGATGAATTAGGTTATGTTTTGTACTATACAAATCAATGTCCATTTAATGCAAAGTATGTTCCTACTCTTGAAAAGGCTGCAAAAGAAAATAATATTCCTTTTCATGCTATCCATATTACAAGTAAAGAAGTTGCACAAAATGCACCAACACCTATTACGACTTATGCATTGTTTCATAATGGGCAATATTTAACAAACGAAGAATTGAATGATAAAAAGTTTCTTAAGTTAGCCAAAAAGTAATGCGAATATAAAATTTTGATTGAAGGGTTTTATATATTAATAATCTAAAAGGAAAATATAATGGCTATAAAACAAGATAAATAATATTAATGGAGCATATATGGAATATACAATTGAAGAAAAATTTAAATTAATTAAAGAAGATGTTCTTAAAGAAACATCTAAAAATCCAATAGAGATAGTTAAATCTATAATGCATAAAGATTATATAAATATGCATGGACCTGAGCATCATTTTCTTGATGGGGCCGCTTTTTTAGTAGCTTACAAAAATGCTGGTGGAGATATTGATTTAGTTAAATGTTTCGATGCATTAATGGATAGAGCACTTAAAATGCCTGGAGCAATGTGTGGATATTGGGGCATGTGTGGTTCTGTCTCTTCCATTGGCGCCTCTCTTGCTATCATTCATGCGACTGGTCCTTTAACTGATAATAATTACTATAAAGATAATATGGAATATACCTCATCAGTTATTAAAAGAATGAGTGAAATAGGTGGACCAAGATGTTGCAAACGTAACGCATTCTTGTCAATTAGTTACGCTGTAAAATTTGTAAAAGAAAAATATGGTGTTGAAATGAAATTAAATGATATTACTTGTGAATTCTCAAAGTTTAATAAGCAATGCATAGGTAAAAGATGTCCATTTAATAAATCTAATTAAAACTCAAAAATTATTTAACGTTATAAGCAATATATAAACCAACAGTAGCAATAGGAATAACAGTACCAAGACCAGCCATTGTAAATATAACATAATAGAAGAAATTAAAGAGGTCGCCACCCCAATAAGTGTTATATTCCATTAAACAAAAGACAAATGATCCAAGTACCTAAGCTGCAAGTGGAACATACCATAATGTCCCAAGCGCTTTTCTATTTTTTAATGCAAGAGTTAAAATTCCAATAACTAATATTGCTATGCCAGTAAATAATTCACTAGCGTAATAAGAAAATGCGCATCTTCCGCTGGTAATGCTTTCAGTGGTAATTTGGATTAGTAAACCAAGAGTTATAACGCCACCTCCAACTAATAAAGCGAATTTATCTTGTTTCATAGCAATTAAAACAGCAAAGGCAAGTAATCCTAAATCTATACAAAAATAAAAGTCGCTAAAAGTTTTGCTCATAATAGAAGTAATTACTAAATAAAGCATTGGAATCGCACAAATTGCAACAATGAACCATTTAGGATTCTTTAAAAATATTGTTAATACAAATAAAACAACCAAAACTATTAACATAATATACATTACAATCATTGAGGCTGAAGTATCGATAGATGTTCTGCTACTAAAGAAATTAATAGTTCCAATTAATCCAATTACAAAAAGTAATAGTCCAAGTACAATCTTTGCGACTAAGACATTCTTAGATGATTTGGTATCCATATCTATATCCTCTTTATTTAATATTGCAAAACTTTATTTAGATTAGAAAGTTAATTATTATCATTATTCCCTAATCTACTTATATATAAACCTATAGTAGAAATAGGAGCAATTAGAATAATACCAGCAATTGAAAAAGTCACCTCAACTATGATTTCAAAGAATTGCATATTTTTTAAAATAGTAAAATAACCATAAATAGCAAAAGCAAGCGATCCTAAAAGCCAACATAAAACTGGAATAAACCATAAAATAGGAGATATATTTTTCTTTTTTAATGTTAAATATAAGATACCAATAACAGTAATTCCTAAAGCAGCAAACAATTCATTAAAGAAGAGAGGCAAAGCATTATATTTAAAATTTATGCTCTCGACAATAATTTGAATAATAAGTCCAATTAATGTAATGCCTCCACCAATAACTAAAGAAAATTTACGAAACTTAAATAAAGATATAATGCCAGTAGCGGCTAGTCCTAAACTAATACAAAAATAGAAATTTTCAAAATATTGTTGGCTTATTGAACTTATGATTCCAAATATTAAAGGAATACAAAGTCCAATTGACAATATTATTTTGTTTTCTTTTAAAAAGAGATATAAAGCAAACAAAACTAATGAAACAATCACAGTAATATAAAGGTAAATTGAACTAAAAGTATTACTTAAACCAAAACCACTAACAAAAAATATGTAATAGAAACTACAGAATAAACTAAAACAAAAAGTCCAAGTACAATCTTGGCAACGAATGAATTTTTTGAGATTTTATTATCCATATTGGATGTCCTCTTTCAAATATATTATAAAACCTTGAGGACTTTTGAGAAAAACATTTTTTAGATTTATGTGTAACAAATTTAATTGAAATGTTTCACATAAGGTAAATTATTAGAAGTGATTGAATATTAAATAAGTTTGTTTTCTTTATTTGTTGTATATAGGAAAAAATTCAGTTATATAGGATAATATAAGTACATATAAGCAATTATCGCTTAGAAAGGGATTTAACGAAACGCTTAAATTATTCTTATGAAACATTTAAGATTAATCGCTTTGCCTCTCCTCCTTGGTTGTCTTGTTCTTTCGAGTTGTGATGATTCGTCAAAGAAAGTTAGTTCTCATATTTTAGATAATATAAGTGGAATTATGGATGAGTATAAATACACTTATAAAACAATTAGTAGCACAAATAATCCTTATATAATTTTAGGATATTCAGAAGAACAAACTTATGATTTTATGAATTATCTTTACTATACAGAAACAAATCTAGTTTTGATGGTTGGAAGTTTTTACGATTGGGGAAAGTTCAGCGATGGTAAGCATGCGGTTATTATTGAATCAGGGAATTACTCATGTAATGTAATAGTGGATCAATTTGTTATTAAAGATCATAAAATGAATCAATTTCATCTTCTAATAAGTCAATCAGGTTTTGCTAGTTCAGAAGATGATAAGATTTATGATATTGCTGGGCAAGGATTTACTAAATTAAGTCAAACAGTAGAAGATTATTTAGAAAAGAATGGACTGCCAGAATTGTATTAATAGTTTTTAAAGATGATAAAGTGGAATAAAGCGATTTTGGTCAAACTTTTATAGAATGATATAATAAAAATATGGATACAGAAATTTGGAAAGATATATTTGTTAATAATTTTGCAACCTGGGTTGTTGTACTTTCTTTATTATTTATATTAATAGGTAATAAATTTCATGATAAATACACAAATCTGTTGTTTTATCTTTTCCTTGGGACAATTGTATTATTAGATATAGCAGATATAACTGATTTTTATTATTTTAATTTAGATTATGTGACGCCTTGGCGTTATGTTGGATCAATATCTGGCTATATTTTACGGTCAGTAATTCTTGTACTACTAATCTTAATTTTATTAAGAAGAGAAAAAAGAAATAAAGCAATTTGGCTTATTTGGATTCCTTTAATTATTGAAATCGTCTTTGTTTCGACAACCCCATTTACGCATCTCGTCTATTATATAAGAGAAGACAACCAATTTATGCGAGGACCAATAGGCTATTTACCACACTTTATAAGCGGAATCTATTTAATAGTCTTAATTGTTTTCACGTTTATTTTCTCTTCAAGATTTGATAGGACAGAAGTAATGACGGTGTGCTTTATTTCCTTATTTGCAATTGCCGCAACTATTTTTGAATCTATATTTAGTTATAAGTTCTTAATTACTGCGGCATTAGCTATTTCTTGTCTTGTCTATTATTTATATTTTTATGTACGACAATCTCGTATTGATGAATTAACTGGTGTTTATAATCGCCAATGCTTCTTTAGTGACATTGAAAAGATAAAACATAATAACTTATTCTTTGTAATGACGGACTTTAATGGTTTGAAACAAATAAACGATACTAAAGGACATGCAAAAGGGGATGAGGCATTAGCGACTTTAGCAAATTGCTTAACAATTGCTGCAAGTAATAAGAACACTCGTGTCTATAGAGTTGGTGGAGATGAATTTACGGTTGTTATTTATAATGCTAAAGAAGAAGATGTAAAAGAATATGTTAATAAAGCTCATAGTGAATTAAAGAAGACTCCATATATGGCTTCATTTGGTTATTCTTCATATAAAGATGGTGATTCTTTTGATGAATGTTTAAAGCATAGCGATGTTGAGATGTATAAAGATAAAAATAACAATCATGAAAAATAATACATTATAAAGTTATTTTTAAAAATTATTGATTGGACTTTAATAAAATGGATTCAAGATATTATTCTTTGTCGTTTTCGTAATCGTCGAAATTATCAACTTTTTTCATATCTTCTTTCTTTTTGTTTACTACATCTAAATCAAGTATTCCATAATCCTTTTCTTCGGATGGTTTGTCTTCTACTTTTTTGTGGATATATTCACCTTCCCATATTCGATACATTGACTGAAAAGACGATTAATAAAGTAACTTTAAATTTTAATGATTTTATATAGGATTTAATTTAAGGCTAATTTAAGGAAAATTCTATTTTTATTGTGCTATAATACCAAAGAATTATGGAACTACTAAGAGAAATTATTATTGGAAATTTTGGGGTATGGATAGTTATTATATCCCTTTTAATAGCCTTAATTGGTACGCAGTTTAAAGATAAATATGTTAAGGTTTTATTTCTTATCTATTTAATGTTGTTAATTATTGTAGATATAGTCGATATTTTAGATGGTTATTTTCGAATTGGCGATGTATTAAATAATTGGCGATATGTGTCTTCTTCTACTGGTTATATTTTAAGACCTGCAATTATTGTAGTTATTATTTTTATAATGCTTAGAAGAGAAAAACAAAGTAAGTTTATTTGGGTAATAACTATACCTTTAATTATTGAAATTTTACTTATTGTTTCTTCACCATTTACTAAATGGGTATTCTCTTTTAGTTCTGATAATTATTTTCATCGAGGACCATTAGGTTTCTTGCCTCATATTATAAGTGCTTTCTATGTCGTTTTGCTTTTGGTTCTATCGTTTGTTTATTCGTTTAAATTTGATAAAGCTGAATTTTTAACAATTTGTTTAATCGCTTTATTTGCAGTGGTTGCAACTCTATTAGAATCCTTTTTCAATTTTAATTATTTATTGACTCAATCTTTAACTGCATCTTGTCTAATGTATTATGTTTATTTTTATATTCGTCAATCTAGGATAGATGCCTTAACAGGAGCACTTAATCGTGAATGTTTCATTATTGATATGAAGCATTATAGTAAATCAACTATTGCGATAATTATGGTTGATTTAAATGGATTAAAAAACATCAACGATACATATGGTCATGAAGAAGGAGATTTTGCTTTAATGACTTTGGCTCGTGCTTTGCGTCGTCAAGCAAAAAATGATTATCGTATCTATCGTTTTGGTGGCGATGAATTTGTCGTTGCTGGAGTCAATAAAGACGAAATAGATGTAAATAAATTTATTACAAAAGTTAAAGAAGAATTAAAAGGAACACGATATATGGCTTCGTTTGGTTATTCTTTTTATAATAGTAAAAAAGACTTTGATGACACTCTTAAAGAGAGCGATGAAGCGATGTATAAAGATAAAAAGCATTACATTCATCGATAATTTTTCCATATTAAAAGCCTAGTCCAAAAATTGGGCTAGGCTATTTTAATACTTACTTCTTACATGAAGCATTGTAGATAGAATCAATCGCTTCTTTTAATTTTGCATTAAAGTCGTCATCACTTTGTTGAACTCTTAAATCATTTAATAGAGCTCGACTAAACGAAGCAATCATGCATTTATTTTTCTTTAAAAGCTTATTAGCTTCATCTCGACTATAGCCACCAGACAAAGCAACAACACGAACAATATGTGGGTCTTTACTTATTTTATCGTATAAACCAGCGACAGTAGGGAGTGATAACTTTAAAATAATTTTATCGGATGGTTTTAAAATTTTAAGATTGTTTTCAATCTCTTTAAGTAAAATATCTTCAGCTTCTTTCTTATCTAAAATCGAAATAGTAACTTCAGGTTCAACAATTGGTACAAGCCCATAAGATATAACCTTTTTTGCGACTTCAAATTGTTGAGCAACAACTTCTTTAATGCCTTCTGGATTAGCGGCATTAATAACTGATCTTTCTTTTGTGCCAAAGATATGTCGTTTAACGGCTTTCTTAAGTAAATCATCAAGAGTTGGCATTGGTTTCATGACTCTTACGCCATTTACTTCATCAGCTAAACCTTTATCAATCTTTAAGAATGGAACAATATGTTTATTTTCCCAAAGATAATCAGCAGTTAATTTACCATCTATCTCGCTATCCATAGTCTTTTCAAACAAGATTGCTCCGAGTATTTCTTTACTAGTAAAACTTGGAGAAGTAATAACTCTAGTTCTCATCTTGTGGATTAAACCAAACATTTCTTCTTCGTTATTATAATCGTTAGCAGTGATGCCATAACCAAGTAAGGCTTTTGGAGTACTGCCTCCTGATTGATCAAGAGCTGCAATGAACCCTTGATTACTATGCATAATCTTTTCTTGTTCTTTATTCATTTGAAAGTACCTCTTTCAATGTTATTATACTATTCCTTATTTAAGAGTGATAAGAATACACATTAAACAAGTATTATAATAATTTCTTTAATTATTCAATTTTAAATAGTTTAATCATATAATTACTTTAGACATTTGGAGGATTAAATAATGAAAATATTATTAAAAAACAATAAAGAAGAAATCGGAAAAGAGATTGCAAGTAGAATTGTTGAATTAATAAACAAGAAACCTAATACAGTTTTAGGTTTAGCAACTGGTAGTTCACCAATCACTACATATAAAGAATTAATTAAAGCTTATAAAGAAAAGAAAGTAAGTTTTAAATATGTAACAACATTTAATCTTGATGAATATGTAGGATATAAGCGAGAAAAAGATTCTTATAAATATTTTATGCATCATAACTTATTTGATGAAATTGATATTAAAGATGTTAATACCCATTTTCCAGATGCTACTAATCCTTTAGCATATGATAAGGAAATAGAATTAAAAGAAATTGATTTTCAAGTTTTAGGAATTGGAGCTGATGGTCATATTGGATTTAATGAACCAATGATAAGTTTTGATTCTAAAACTCATATTACTAAATTAACAAAGCAAACTATTAGCGATAATTCACAATATTTTGAATCAATTGATGCAGTTCCAAAAGAAGCAGTAACAATGGGGTTATCAACTATCATGAAAGCGAAAGAAATTGTTTTAATTGCAACTGGAAAGAATAAACGAAGCGCAATAAAAGCTCTTCTTGCTGGAGAGAGTAAAGAGTGCCCAGCTTCAATTTTAAATCGACACCCAAATGTAACAATCTATCTTGATAAAGATGCTGATCCAAGAGAGAACTAATATTTAGATTAAGTATTTTACTTAGTAGAAAGCCATAAAATTGGCTTTCTTTTTGTAGTGTTATTATGGTTTCTAAACTATAATGTTTGTGAGGTATTTTTATGGAAAAAATAATTGATGGATTATTAGATTTTTTAAATCATTCGCACAGTGCTTTTAATGCTGCATATATGCTAAAAACAATATTATTAGCGAATGGATTTATAGAAATAAGCGAAAAAGAAGACTATAAAATCAAAAAAGGAAATAACTATTTTTTGGTTAGAAATGATAACAGTGTATTAGCTTTTAAAGTACCAAAGAAGATTGTTGATTATCGTTTTTTAATCAGTGCTTCTCATCTTGACTCACCAACACTCAAGATAAAGATGGGCAAGGAAAATATCAGTAATGGTTATCATAGAGTTAATGTTGAAACTTATGGTGGTCTTATTATGTCATCATGGTTAGATAAACCTCTTGGAATTGCTGGTAGAGTAATCGTAAAAGATGGTAAAGAATTAGTATCAAAAATAATTGATATTAATAAACCTTTACTTATTATTCCAAATCTTTGTATTCATTTTAATCGTGAAATTAATGAAGGTTATAAATATAATCCTGAAGTTGATTTAAAACCAATCATCTCATTAGGAAAAGAAGATAACTCTATTCTTAAAGCAATAAGTGATAATTTAAAAGTAAAAGAGGATAGCATTATTTCTTATGATTTAGAAACATATAATTTTACTCAAAGCACTTTGGGTGGCTTGAATAATGAATTCTTAATGTCTCCAAGAATTGATAACTTAGAATCCGCTTATTTAACTTTAGAAGGATTTCTTAAGAGTGAAGATACTGGGAATATTAAGGTATATGTAAGTTTTAATAGCGAAGAAATTGGTAGTGGAACATTAAGTGGTGCAGATAGCGATTTATTAAAAGCAAATCTACAAAGAATTAATAATTTACTTGGTTACTCATATAATGAATATCTAACGGCAATTGCTAAATCATTTTTGCTTAGTGTAGATAATGGACATGCGGTTCATCCAAATCATCCTGAAGTTAGCGATCCAAATAATTTAGTATATCTAAATAAAGGACCTATTATTAAGTTTAATAGTAATATGGCTTATTTATCAGATGGTGCAAGTTCTTCTAAAATAATTAATATATGTAAAGAAAACAAGATTCCATTTCAAATTTTCTATAATAAAAGCGATGTTAGGGGTGGATCAACTTTAGGGACAATTAGTGTTTCTCAAATTGGTATTGAGACCTGTGATATTGGTTTACCACAACTTGCAATGCATTCAAGTTTTGAAGTTGGTGGAGCAGAGGATGTGGACTATATGTTTAATTTAATGAAGAGTTACTATAGTCAAAAATAATATGTTGCATATATGCATTTTTAATAAACGAATCGTTAAAAAGCATTGTTGTTAATAAAAACGCTATGCAAAAACATGCATGATTTAAAAAGGCATCAGCTTGAAACTGATGCCTGTTTTTATTGTTCGCTACCTTTTTTATAAGCAACTTTATTATGATTAATTTTATTATTTTTGTATTTTTTAAGTATACGTTTCTTCTCTTTTAGAGTAATAACGAATGGTTCAAATCCATTACCATTTATAGCTTTTGCTTGAACGAAACTTACAAATGCATTTGGATCAATTGCGCCGATAAACGATTTAAGCGAACCCATTTCAATTTTAGAAATAATAACTCGAATCATCTCTCGCTTTTCACCAGTATATCCTCCAATTGAATTGATAACGGTGGAGGCTCTACCGAGTTCGTTATGAACATAATCTTGAATCTCTTTATTTTTAATTGAAATAATATCAACTATGATAAATGAGTTCATATAGATATAAATAAATTGAATGGCAATAACACATGTAAATGCACTTAAAATACCAACAAGAGCTAGTTCCCAATTTTGAAACACAATTAAACCTAAAATAATGATTGATGCATCTTGGATGAAACCTGATAAATCTTGTTTGACATTAGTGTATTTTGCAACTAAGAAACTTATGACATCAAATCCACCACTAGATCCATCTCCTAAAAAGGTGAATGAAACTCCAGCCCCTGATAAAAGTCCACCAAAGCAACCAGCCAAAATAAGTAATGAAAGATTAATATTTCCATTAGCATCTGTGTTTCTGGCATACATCGCAGTTATTCCAAGCCAATCATTAATGTTAGTTCTTAATAATAAAGAATAAATAAGTGGGAAAGCTAATGTTCCGAGTAAGGTATGTAAACTAAAACTTTTTCCAAGAGTAAAGCAACCAAGTAACCACAAAACTAACTGTAGGGAAATAATAATAATATCGGTTCCATTAAATCCCCAAAGAGGCTCGATATAGTGGTTAATAATAATGGCAAGAGCATCTACGCCTCCATTAATAATGTTACAAGGAACAATAAAAATAGCGTCTGCTAAAGCAAGTAAAAAACACCCTAAAAGAACAAGCGATATATTTTTAACTTCTAACTTAAATTTTGGATTAGTAAATAATTTTTTCATATAGTTCCCCCTTAATACCTCGAAACTAAAAAGCCCCACCAAATAACTTTAAAATTATAGCATATTCCCGCTTCTTTTATAATCTTAAAAGGGAATTCGCATTTATGCGACAGCAATAATTTTTAATAAGTAAACAAAAGCCCTTAAGCATTTGTTGCTTAAGGGCTCTACATTAAACTTTTAGTCCGTTATTTCATTGCTTCATAGACAGCAACAGAACAAGCAACACTAGCACCAACCATTGGGTTATTACCCATACCGATTAAGCCCATCATTTCGACGTGTGCTGGAACACTTGAGCTACCAGCAAATTGAGCATCAGCATGCATTCTACCCATATTATCGGTTAAACCAAAACTGGCTGGACCGGCACCCATATTATCTGGGTGAAGAGTACGTCCAGTACCGCCGCCACTAGCAACACTAAAGTATTTCTTATCGTGTTTATAGCACCAATTCTTATATTGACCAGCAACAATGTGTTGGAAACGAGTTGGGTTAGTGGAGTTACCAGTAATAGAAACATCAACGCCTTCATGTTTCATAACTTCAACACCTTCAGTTGCATCTTCGCAACCATAGCAATTAATCTTAGCTCTATCGCCGCTACCAAACTTAACTTCATTAACAACTTTTAAAGTATTAGTAACACGGTCGAGTTCAGTACGAACATAAGTGAAGCCATTAATACGACTAATGACATAAGCACTATTCTTTCCTAAACCATTTAAAATAACCTTAAGTGGTGATTTTCTAACTTTATTAGCATTTAAAGCAATACCAATTGCACCTTCAGCAGCTGCAAATGATTCGTGACCAGCTAAAAAGCAGAAACATTTTGTTTTTTCATCAAGAAGCATACTAGCAAGATTACCATGACCAATACCAACTTCACGGATATTTGCAACACTTCCTGGAACAGTAAAGGCTTGTAATCCTTCACCAATACAACAAGCGACATCTTTAGCTTCTTTAATACCACGTTTAATAGCAATAGCGCAACCAAGGGTATAGGCCCAAACAGCGTTATCAAAACAAATTGGTTGAACACCGCGAACTATCTTTTCAACATCAACACCTTTATCAAGACAAAGTTTACGGCATTCTTCTAAATCTTTAATCTTATTTTCTTTTAAGCAAGCATCAATTGAAGCTTTTCTACGATCATAATTTTCAAATGTAACCATATTACCTATTCCTTTCTTGGATCTATAGTTTTAACAGCTTCGCTATATCTTCCATAAGTACCAACAGCTTTGGTATAAGCTTCTTTTGGATCAACACCTTCACGGATGGCTTTCATCATTTTACCTAAGTTAACGAATTGATAACCAATGACTTCATCATTCTTATCAAGACCTAAATGTAAAACATAACCATCAGTCATTTCAAGGTAACGTGGTCCTTTTTCTAAACTACCAAACATAGTTCCGATTTGTGATCTTAAATTCTTTCCAAGATCATCAAGTGAACTACCAACTGGTAAACCATTTTCACTAAAGGCAGTTTGACTTCTACCATACATGAATTGTTTAAAAATTTCTCTCATTGCAACGTTAATAGCATCGCAAACAAGATCTGTATTGACTGCTTCAAGAATAGTTTTTCCTTGGAGAGCTTCAACAGCCATAGCAGCACTATGAGTCATACCTGAACAACCAATTGTTTCGACAAGAGCTTCTTGAATAATGCCATCTTTGACATTTAAAGTAAGCTTTGCGGCACCTTGTTGTGGGGCACACCATCCAATACCATGACTTAATCCTGAGATATCTTTAATCTCTTTGGCTTTAATCCATTTTCCTTCTTCTGGGATTGGACTAACACCAGCATCACATCCATTTTTCACTCTGCACATTCTTTTAATTTCGGCTGAGTATTCCATGAGTAAAAACTCCTTTCATAATTAAAATCAATTTCTTTTTAAGAAATTAAAAATATTATACCATTAATGAACCCTAAATTTTTAGTAGGTAAATAGAAAAATATCTATTTTTTTACTAAAGTAAACAAAATGGCTTATTTAGGGAATTCAATATGTTCAATTACTTTAAATTTGCCATCATTATATTCAAGAATAAGGGTTGAAAAATTAGGATAATGCTTCTTTTTATATAAAACTTTATAAAATACGGGGTCATTAAACTTAATGAAGTTAAGAATAATGGCACAACTTGAAACACAAAGAATCGTGTTATTTTCTTCTTTAGTGATTAAATCTAGTAAAGTTTTATAGAGTCTATCGCTTGCTTCTTTATTTGTGTCGCCACCAACATTTTTAAATCCACCATGATAAGAAAGTAGACGATAAAAAGAATAATGCTTTTTCATCTTTTCTTCCGTACCAAACTTCATTTCCCTTAAATCTCTTACTTCATTTATTTTATATTCATTATTTGTAACTAAGCGAGCAGTAGTTGAAGCTCTTATAGTGTCACTTGAATAAACATTATCAAATTTTATATGGTTATCTAAAAAATATTTATAGACTTTTTTAGCTTTATTTTTAGCATCTTCAGTTAAAGGACTATCGCTACTATATCCTTGAACAATATGTTCATCATTAAATACTGTTCTACCATGACGCATCAAATAAATTCTTTTCATTTTTATACCTATAGAAGGTATTATAAACAAAATCAAATCAGAGTTTTAGTAAAAAATTAGGATATAAATAACTTAATACGATATGAAACTCATAAATTTATAGATTTTTATCGATTAATTCGATATAACATTTAAGGAAGGCTTATAAAGTAGGGGGAAAATATGAGCAAGACTGAGGGGGTTCTTTATATTTATGATCGACTCATAAATATAGGGACATTTACTAAAGACGAGATTAAAACCACTTTAGGGATTAGTGATTTAACTTTTCATAGGTATCTTGGGGACTTAAGACATTACTTTAATGAAAATGGTAAATCACGAGAAATTATCTATAAGAAAGATAAAGGCATATACGTATTTGTTGAATATATACGTAGTGGTAATTAGGAGATTTAAAAATCTCCTTTTTATTTTTCAAAAAATAATTTAAAAATATTTATAACATTTTAAAATTCCCTACCATTATACTAATGAAGGTGGTGGTATTTTATGATTAATAAATATGATGACAAAGTTGAAATAAGATTAACGGTTCTTGAAGAACACGCAGATGAAGCATTTGTAAAACTGCTAAATAACATTTTTGATGTGGTGAAAGAGTTTAATATCGATGTAAATGATAAGACTAGAGCGAAGATTGAACTCGATATTGCTAACTATGTAGTTACGGATTTTTATTGTTATTTTGTAAAGAATTATAAAGAGTTATTAGATTACTTTTATGAAGCCGAAACAAGAAATTTTTATGATGTTCATTTTCGTAAATATTGTACAGATAAAGAATTTATTAAATTAAGTTATTTAATAAATGATGAAATGATGGCTACTTATCTCTTAAAAGAAAAATTTGATTTTACTACTAATAATTTATTTAAATCTTTTGATTTTAAAAACGAAAAAGAGAAAGAATTATTAAATCTAAAATTATGTTTAGTAACTAGACTTATCTATAGATTAGATGGTTATAACCATATTACGATTGATTCTTTACTTGATGGTTCAATGGAAATAAGAAATATTGAACCAATGATTTTAAAAGATTTAACTTTATCTATATATAAAGCCTTTGATGCAATGAACGAAGAAACTAGTTTAGCTTTAGATGAATTAAAAGACATTAAAACTACAATATTTGTGAAAAATAGAGACTAAATTTAGTTTTTAAAGAGCTTTGTTTTTAAGCTCTGACGAATTATAATCAGAGCATGAGTAACGATGAAGAAAAGATAATTGAAGGGGCAAATTATGCTTTTATTGATAAAAAAATAAGGTGTTCAACAACGAATATTCCTTCTCTTATTTATAATGATTATCAAAATGGACACAAAGTAAAATCTTCTTTAATTGAAGAATTATCGCGTTGCGATGAATTTTTATTTAGTGTCGCTTTTATCACTGAAGGTGGGTTAACTAATTTATTGTTAGCTTTAAAAGAAGCTGAAAAAAGAAATGTTAAAGGTAAAATAATTACTACGGATTATATGCTATTTAGTGAGCCAAGAGCTCTTAGTAGGATCGTTAGTAATTTTCCAAATATTAAGCTTAAAATTTATAAAGTTAAGAATGGTATGGAAGATGGTTTTCATACAAAAGGATATATTTTTAGAAAAGGTAATAATTACGATATTATCGTAGGAAGTTCAAATATTACTGATAAAGCTTTATCAACAAATAAAGAGTGGAATGTAAAAAGCGTTTCAACAAAAGATGGTCAATATATTGATGAAGTTTTAACAAACTTTAATGATTTATGGAACAAATCGATCGATGCAGCAGAATATCTTGAGACCTATAAAAAATTATATGATGAGAATAAAAGACGAGAAGCAAGAGTGCATGCGCAAGAAACCGATCAAATAGAAATTTTAAAGCCTAACTTAATGCAGGTTTCTTTTACAAAAAACCTTGAAAAAGAAATAATAAACGGAGACAAGAGAACCTTATTAATTTCTGCAACCGGAACAGGAAAAACTTATGCATCTGGTTTTGCTTTAAGAGATTTAGGTGCTAAAAAAGTTTTGTATATAGCTCATAGAGAAAGAATTCTCGAACAATCCAGAGATAGTTATCTTAAAATTTTTGGGAAGAACCTAAAAACTGCAATTCTAAATGGAAGAAATAAGGATTATGATGGGAAAGATTTCATTTTTACCTCTATCCAAACTATTTCAAAAGATAAGTATTTGAATTCCTTTTCGCCTGATTATTTTGATTACATTGTTATTGATGAAGTCCACAAGAGTGGAGCTCCAACATATTTGAAAGTTATACAATA
>Ga0172377_10002478_pt1 | contig 18843 bp, 11 predicted proteins | sample Pumphouse3metaG_FD_119749 | JGI IMG/M metagenome (GOLD analysis project Ga0172377, IMG submission 119749) | Leachate microbial communities from a municipal landfill in Southern Ontario, Canada - Pumphouse #3 metaG | ecosystem: Engineered > Solid waste > Landfill > Unclassified | place: Canada...
AATAGTACCTTTATCATGTATTACTGACGGCCAGCGTACAATAAGAGGGGTAGATATTCCACCTTCATGTATCCAGTGTTTATACATTCTAAAAGGAGTATTGCTTAAATTTGCCCATGAACGGCCAACTGAATGATAAGAATCTCCTGATCCCGGTACTGATTTTCCAACCCAGAAATTACCCCAGAAATCTTCACCCCATATTCCTCCTTCATGGCATGCACCATTATCAGAGAGGAATAAGACAATCGTATTCTCAGATACTCCCATTGAATCAAGTTTAGCAAGAACTTTAGCAATTCCCTGATCCATATGATCAATTTGGGCCGCATAAATAGACATAAGCATATCCATCTGATCTTTTTGTTTGTCAGAAAGAGAATCCCATGGTTTAACCAGAGGATCACGCATACTCAAGGCCCATTTAGGATCTATAAGTCCCATTTTCACCATTCTGCGCATACGATCTTCACGAAGAACATCCCATCCTTTCATATATTTACCACGATATTTATCTATATCTTTCTGTAAAGCATGCAACGGCCAGTGCGGAGCAGTATATGCCACATACAAAAAGAAAGGTTTATCCTTCTTTTTAGCATTATTTAAATACGTAATAGCGTGATCAGTAATGGCATCCGTCATATAAAAACCTTTTTTTGAAGGGACTATACTAACACCATCTTCTACAAAAACACGTTTAACTGTATTGTTTTTATGTCTTGTAATATCAAAATAATTTGAAGCTCCGCTAATAAGTCCGTAATAATTATCAAAACCTCTGTCAGTTGGCCAGTGTGGTTTTTCTTCACCAACATGCCATTTTCCTGTTGCTGCTGTATAATAGCCTCCTGATTTTAACACTTCGGCAAGAGTTACACAATTATTATTCAAAAAACCCTGATATGGTCCCGGAACAGTATTGGAAGATACTGCATGTGTCATATCGCCTATTCCTGCCTGATGCGGATATATTCCAGTAAGAAGTGAAGCTCTTGTGGGACAACACCTTGATGCATTATAAAAATTTGAAAAACGAATTCCCTGACTTGCCAGCTTATTTATCGCCGGTGTTTTAACTTCTCCTCCGTAACAGCCTATATCAGAATAGCCCATATCATCGGCCATAATCAAAACGATATTCGGTTTTGCAAAAGTCATGCTATTACCGGAGTTACAAGAAATAATTGTCATACCTATCATAACCAGCAATGTAGCATTACTAAAAAACCGGTTAAACTTTATTTTTTTCATTTTACAAAATATTTTTAGATGTTTTTTTAACCCAATAAAGATATAAAAAGATATAAAGATTTCATATGTCCTGTTTTCTGTACAAATAAAAGTCTGGAATTATTTTCCTCTATATATTTTAGTGAAAATCTTTCCCATTTCTTTATACTCTAAACTAATTTCTATTATCCTATTATAATCCGTATCACCTGAAACCTAAATATTATAATATTTTTCAGATTTCTTGAATGTAAACGATTACTTACTCTTTATGTATTGTTCCTTATTTTTTGAAAAAACAAAACCCTTTTTCTAATAAGTTTTATTACTTTAGCACCGCTAATCACAAAAATAATTAAATGGACGATAATCCGTATCATAGAGAAAAAAATTTAATACCCTCGTTGTAGTTGGCCTATTCGCCTCCTGCAAAGACAAAAAAAAGGAGGCAAAAAAATGTTAAAAATCTTCAAAAGCTTTGGAGGATTTATAGAAATCCCTCAGGCAGAAAAAGGATGCTGGATTAATGTTATTCAGCCAACATCCGAAGAAACCGATAGACTAAAAGATGAATTTAATATTCCATCTGATATCATCCGGGATATTCTTGATGCAGATGAGAGACCACGTTACGAAATTGACGACGACTGGACTTTAATCTTATTTAGAATTCCAATTGAAACTCCCAATAACGGAATACCCTATTCTACTATTCCTATTGGAATTATTCGTATTAATAATGTAACTATTACTTTGTGTTCAACGATAAATGAAATACTTCCTTTATCTCAGCCGGCATTATTTAAAGGATCTTCATCTAACGTTCATTATGATCCACTGATTTTTATAATTAAATTATGCTTACGTTCTGGCACTGTTTATCTGAATTACCTGAAGTATATAAATCAGCAGACCACCCAGATTGAAGATGAAGTAGAAAAATCAGTCAGGAACAAAGAACTGAACAAATTACTGAAGATGGAAAAATGTCTGGTATATTTTATCACATCTCTTAAATCAAATGAAGTTGTTCTGACAAAAATAAAGAACACTAAAAACATGGAAGAAGACACACAGGATCTGCTGGATGATGCAATCATTGAAAACAAACAGGCTCTTGAAATGGCTCAGATATATTCAAACATTCAAAGCGGTATGATGGATGCCTTTGCTTCTGTCATTTCCAATAATTTGAATGTGGTAATGAAACAGCTAACTTCTATTTCCATTATTTTAATGATCCCTACTTTAATCGCAAGTTTGTATGGAATGAATGTTCCTAATTTCCTGGAAAAAAACAATTGGGCATTTTTAGGAATAATCATTTTATGTATTCTTATGGCAGCAACGGGTATTATATTTTTCAGGAAAAGGGATATGTTTTAAATTTTATCCAAAGTAAAATTTAATTAAAATATCTACTCTGAAAATTGTCACTTCCCTACTATTTCATATATTTGCGAATAATTATTGCCTTTTTAGCTCAGTTGGTAGAGCAGCTCATTCGTAATGAGCAGGTCGGGGGTTCGAGTCCCCTGAAAGGCTCTTAAAATGCGACAATATAAAACAACGTGTAGCTTTTTTATAATTCCGGTCATACAATTTTTATACCGGCATCTTTTTCGGTTTTGCTGAAAAAACAAAACCGTTTTTTTATAATAAAAAATTTTAAACGTATGGAAAAAGATCTTAATACGAATAATTCAATGACCATTGATCTGTTTATTCCCTGTTTTATTGATCAGTTATATCCAAATACAGCTTTTAATGTTATAAAACTTCTGGAGAAGGCAGGATGCAAGGTCAATTACAATCCCAATCAGACCTGTTGCGGACAACCATCATACAACAGTGGTTATCATAAGGAAACCAAAAGACTTGCAACAAAATTCATGAAAGACTTTAAAGGGGAAAATTTCATTGTAAGTCCTTCAGCTTCATGCACAAGTTTTATAAAAAATTACTATGGTGATCTTTTTGATAAGGAAGATCCTTTATATAAAGAAACTCTAAAGATAAAAGCTCGTGTTTTTGAGCTAACAGATTTTCTGGTAAACAAAATTAAATACATCAATTTCGGAGCCAGCTTCCCACATAAAATATGTTACCATGATGCATGCACAGCGTTACGTGAATATGGCCTTTTTAAAGAACCAAGAACACTTCTGGCAAATGTAAAAGGACTGGAATTAATTGAGATGGAAGGCAATGATGTATGCTGCGGCTTCGGCGGGACTTTTTCTGCAAAATTCACATCTATTTCCACATCAATGACAGAATTAAAGGTAAAACACGCAATTGAGACAGGTGCCGAATACATTGTTTCTACCGAATCTTCATGTCTACTAAATATTGAAAGTTATATTAAAAAGAACAAATTACCAATAAAGACAATTCATATCGCAGACATTCTTGCCAGCGGATGGGGAAAACAATAATAAAGAACAAAAAATTAAAATTAAAAAAGTCTGAATATAAAAAATCATATTCAGACTTTTTTTGTTTCAAAATAAAATTATAATACCTAAATTCCGCAGAGAAGTTTCATAATGAGCATTCAAATAACAATAAATCAGGAAGTAACCAGATTTAAGCATAGCTCAGCTATAGTGATTGAGGATTACTTAGTAAAACAACTGATTTGAAGTTAGTTATATACGTAATAGATAATTCCTTGCGGATTTTAGGTAATACAAAGCTTCTAGAAAGTCTGCATATTATGTAATTTAAAATATTCACCCTCTTTATTCAGAAGCTCATCATGAGTTCCTGATTCCACTATTTTGCCTCCTTCAAGAACATAAATAACATCAGCATTTTTAATAGTAGAAAGACGATGAGCAATAACTATGGAAGTTCTGTTTTTCATCAGATTATCCAGAGCTGTCTGTACCAGTTTCTCCGATTCAGTATCAAGAGCAGAAGTAGCCTCATCAAGAATTAATATAGGAGGGTTTTTCAAAATGGCACGGGCAATAGATATACGCTGACGCTGTCCGCCTGATAATTTATTTCCGCTATCTCCAATATTCGTCTGATAACCATCTTCAGAAGCAACTATAAAGTCATGGGCATTTGCAATCTTGGCTGCCTGAATAACATCCTGTTCGCCGGCATCAGAGCCAAAAGCTATATTATTATAAAAAGTATCATTAAAAAGTATAGGTTCCTGATTAACATTACCCATTAAACCACGCAAATCGTAAAAACTAATATCTCTGATATCAATTCCGTCTATTAAAACAGACCCCGTTGTAACGTCCCAGAAACGAGGAAGTAAATCTATAAGAGTAGTCTTACCTGATCCTGATTTCCCAACAAGAGCAATGGTCTGCCCTTTTTTAATGGTCATATTAATATGTGAAAGGACTTCTTTGCTGCCCACATAATTAAAACAGACATCCTCGTATTTTATAGTATGCTCAAAGGATTTCTTATCAATAGCATCAACTTTCTCTTTAATCGGATTCTCCTGCATTAAGATCTTATCAATTCTTTCCATAGAGGCAAGTCCTTTCTCTACACTATAAAGAGCCATTGAAAATGCCTTAATAGGATTTATAATACTATAAAAAAATACAAGATATGTAATAAATTGCTGAGGCGTAAGAGCTCCATCATTCCCGGAAAGTATAAGATTTCCACCATACCATAAAACTATAACAATAACAGAAGTTCCCATAAATTCACTCATCGGATGAGCCAGAAAATAACGACTCATCAGACGGTTCATTATACCACGATAACTTTCATTCTGCTGTTCAAATCTTTTATTGGCCTGACCTTCTGCATTAAAAGCTTTAATTATCCTAAGACCGGAAAGATCTTCCTCTATTATGGAAAGCAATTCTCCCTGTTTATACTGACCTTTTCGGGATTGCTTCTTAAGACTCTTTCCTACCCTGCCAATAAGCAACCCTGTAAGCGGCAACAAAATCAGCACAAATAAAGTAAGCGACCAGCTGACGTATATCATATAACCCAAAGAGACCATTATAAGAACAGGATTTTTAAAAAGCATCTCCAGAGAATTCATAATGGAATTTTCAATTTCCTGAACATCACCGGTCATACGTGCCATAATATCACCCTTCCTTTCATCACTAAAAAAACCCAAATGAAGAGAAATAATTTTATGATATATTCTGTTACGGACATCACGGACAACTCCGTTTCTGATAAAAATCATTGAATAACTGGCAAGATAAGTAAATCCGGTCTTAAAAAAGACCATCACAATCATAGCAAGACCAATATAAATCAAGGCAGAAGCAGCTCCGCTTGTATCTCTAAGCCATGTAATATAATATGACAGGTTATTTATTATAGCTTTAGCCGAAAATTCCCACGGGACAATTGTATAAACAGCTTCCTCTGTTTTAAAAAGGATACCTAAAACCGGAGACAACAAGCCAAAAGAAAATGCTCCAAAAACAGCTGCCAGGAGATTGAACAAAAAATTTAGTACAACATTCCATTTATATGGAGGCAAAAGTCTCCGAAACAGTTTAAAAATATCCTTCATACTTTTTATTTATCGTCTGTATAAAAATAGTTAACTTCTATTACAGATTTCATCCAAAAATTCCTGTGTAATTCTGAGGAGTTATTTTTCTTAATTCAGCTTTAACCTTATCATTAACATCTAAGGTATCGATGAATTCATGAATCACACCAGCATTCATTTTCTTACCTGTTCTGGTTAAATTTTTAAGAGTTTCATATGGATTAGGATAACCTTCTCTTCTAAGTATAGTCTGAAGTGCTTCTGCTACTACCTCCCAGTTATCTTCAAGATCAGCATCTATTTTCTCTTTATTCAGAATTAGTTTGCCAAGTCCTTTCATGGTAGAACTGATTGAAATAAGAGTATGACCAAAAGGCACCCCTATATTACGAAGAACAGTTGAATCCGTTAAATCACGCTGCAATCTTGAAACCGGCAGTTTAGCTGAAAGATGCATAAAAATAGCATTGGCCATACCAATATTACATTCCGAATTCTCAAAATCAATAGGATTTACTTTATGAGGCATTGCTGAAGATCCAACTTCTCCGGCTTTTATTTTCTGTGTAAAATATCCCATTGAAATATACATCCACATATCCCTGTCAAGATCCATAATGATTGTATTAATACGTTTCATGGCATCAAAGATAGCTCCGTAATTATCATAATGAGTTATCTGCGTTGTATATTGAGATCTCTTTAGCTTTAAAGATTTTTTCAAAAAATTATTTGCAAACGACTGCCAGTCAATTTCGGGATAAGCTACATGATGAGCATTAAAATTACCTGTAGCTCCGCCAAATTTAGCATCGCATTTAATTTCTCTTAATTGCAAAAGCTGATCTTCAATACGTTCTATATAAACACAAAATTCTTTTCCTAAATTTGTTGGTGTTGCAGGCTGTCCATGTGTTTTGGCCATCATGGAAACAGATTTCCATTTATCGGCAAGACTCTTAAGTTTGTCCACTAAAGCATCAATAGCAGGATAATACTCATTATTCAGTGCATCCTGAATGGAGCATGGAACAGCCGTATTATTTATATCCTGTGAAGTCAGACTAAAATGAATAAATTCTTTATATTCATGAAGATTAAGTCTTTCAAAATTTTCTTTCAAAAAATACTCAACTGACTTAACATCATGATTTGTAGTCTTTTCAATCTCCTTTATCCTTTGTGCATCTTCTAAAGAAAAATCAGATACAATTTTTCTGAGTTCACTAAATCGTTTATGATCAAAATCTGACAACTGAGGCAGAGGTATTTCGCACAATGCAATAAAGTATTCCACTTCAACGAAAACACGATATTTTATTAAAGCATATTCCGAAAAATAATACTGCAGATTTTCATCTTTTTTGCGATAACGCCCGTCTATAGGAGATATGGCCGTAAGAGAATTTAATTCCATTGGTTCCATTTTTCAAATAAATAAAATGTATAAAAAATTTCTTTTCAATTCTAAATCCGAAAGGCAAATTTAACAAAATATACCGAATACAAATAATGCCGGCAACAAACAACAAACCACAAACGCCATATTTAAGATAAAAATTTAAAAAGACAAAAAATATTTTATTCTTGTTTATTAAATATGTAATTTACTATCTGTTATTTGTAACTTTACATAAAGAAAAATTTATACCATGAAGTTATCAATCCTTCTTTTATTATTTTGCCTGTCTTTCATATATTTGCCGGCATTCTCAGAAGCGATAAAACAGGAAGAAAAAACTTCTGAAAAAGTCATTATTTATAAATTTGACATTAAAGAAAATATTTCTCCGGGAGTATGGCGAAAAACAAAGCAGGCCTTCGAGGAAGCAAAAGAAAGAAAAGCTTCAGATTTTATCATCCATATGAACACATATGGCGGGACTGTTATGGATGCAGATTCTATCCGCACAAAAATAATCAATTCTCCTATACCTGTCTATGTCTTCATTGATAATAACGCAGCAAGTGCAGGTTCTCTTATATCTATTGCATGTGATAGCATATACATGCGCAAGGGAGCATCCATTGGTGCAGCTACTGTTGTAAATTCAACAGGTCAGAAAATGCCCGACAAATACCAGTCATATATGCGTTCAATAATGAGATCCACAGCCGAAGCACACGGATGTGATACTATTATTACAGGGCAGGATACTATTTTTAAATGGTTCAGGGATCCTAAAATAGCAGAAGCCATGGTCGATGAAAGTATTTTTATTCCGGGCATTATAGATACCGGGAAAATACTAACACTTACACCCACCGAAGCTATAAAATACGGATTCTGTGAAGGAATAGCCAAAGACATTCCGGAGGTTCTGCATTATATTGGCATTAATAATTACAAAATTATAACTTATAAACCTTCTTCCCTGGAAAAAATAATTGATTTTTTAATTAACCCTGTAGTATCAGGACTTCTTATCATGCTTATGATCGGAGGAATTTATTTTGAGTTTCAAAGTCCCGGCATAGGTTTTCCCCTGGTCATTGCTATTTTAGCCGCTGTAGCGTATTTTGCCCCTCTCTACCTTGAAGGACTGGCCGCCCATTGGGAAATTATGTTATTTATCATAGGACTTATTCTAATCGCTCTGGAAATATTTGTCATTCCTGGATTCGGTATTGCCGGAATAAGCGGAATAATTTTAGTATTTACAGGTCTGTTATTGAGTCTTCTACAAAATGTCAATCTTGATTTCCGCTGGATTAATCCTGATAAAATTTTCACTGCACTTACAACTGTTACGATTTCTCTATTTTCCGGATTCATTCTGAGTCTGTTATTTGGGAAAAAATTATTCACAAGTGATTCAGGGGTCTTTAAAAACTTTTCTCTCCATGATATTCAGGATAAAGAAAAAGGATTTATCAGCGTTGACCCGAATCTTAAAAAATTAAACGGGAAAACAGGAGAAGCATATACGGTACTGCGTCCATCAGGAAAAGTAATCATCGACGGGAAAATTTACGATGCATTATCAAACTGGGGAATGATAGAAAAAGGAGAAAAAATCAAGGTGGTAAAGGTAGAAACGTTACAATTATATGTTGAGACCATCGCGGATCAATCACTATGATTAATTTTTGCTTATGCGTTATCTTTTCGTATTTTAGTATTTTTATATATAAAATATTTAACATTTATAAAAAAACGATATGTACCGATTATTTTTATTACTTATTATTATTGTTCCTCTTCTTTTGGACTCCTGTAGTAGTGATCCCAAAAGTAACATATGGATAACCCATTCCCCATCAATAGAACAATATACACACATCGATCAATCAGGGAAAACCGTAATTCCTAACGGAAGGGTACTAACCCCCGCAGGGAAAAGCATTGTGGTAGCCCCACACCCTTACGGTCTGACTCTCAGTCCTGACGGGAATACTGCCGTTACAGCAAACTCAGGTACAGGTCCTCTCTCAATTACAATCATACGTAACATTTTATCAGAAAACCCTGAGGTTCAGCAAGTCCCTCCCGGTCACTCTACAGACAAGGGAGTTCTTGCATCTGTTTTTATGGGGCTAGCTGTATCGAAAGACAATAGTGTAGTTTATGTTGCCGGCGGACAGGAAAACAAAGTGTTTATATTCGATCTTAAAACAGGAGAAAAAAAAGGCTTCATTGACTGTTCCTTTGTATCTGACAGTGTAGATTATTCAGACGGATATATCGGAGATATGATACTCTCAAAAGACGGAAAAAAATTATATGCCGTCGATCAGATCGGATTTCGTATAGTTATACTGAATACGGAAACAAAACAACTGGAAAACAGTGTTCCTGTAGGACGTTATCCTTTCGGCATCTGCCTTTCACCGGATGAAAAAAAGGTATATGTAGCTAATGTAGGTATGTTTCAGTACAGCATGGTTAAAGGAATTACAAAAGATAATGTCGTTGCAAAAGCACTGGATTATCCTACATTCGGTTACAACACAAAAGAAATGAAAGATGGAATTCATACAGATACCCTGGACGTTCCAGGCCTTGGTGATGTAAATTCACCGGAAGCCTTCTCTGTTTTTACCATCAGTCTCAAAAACCCCGAAAAGCCCAAAGTAATTGCAAAAACAAAAACAGGTAATCTTGTAGGAGCCAAAGTAGATGGTATTCCTGCCGTAGGCGGTGCCAGTCCAAATTCACTTGTAGCTACTAACGACTATATCTTCGTCACCAACGGAAATAACGATAATATTTCCGTGATTTCCATAAAAAAAGATACAGTGATCAGCACCATATATATAAAACCGGATTACCGTATGAAAAATTTCCGTGGGGTAATTCCCTTCGGACTGGCAATTTCTCCGGATCAACGACAACTCTTCGTCGCCTGCTCAGGAATTAATGCAGTAGCCGTTATTGATGCAAAAAAGTTAAAAATACGCGGATATATTCCTACGGGATGGTTCCCTGCAAAATTAAAGGTAAGTAATGACGGAAAAAAGCTTATAGTAAGCAATGCCAAAGGATTCGGAAGCGGTCCCAACGGTGGAGCTAACTTCGAAAAAAGAAATGAGCCAGACAGTTACATAGGAATGCTGATGAAAGGAACAGTAGAAGTTCTTGATATTCCTTCAAAAAAGGAATTAAAAATTATGACAAAAAAAGTGATTGACAATAATTTCAAATTTGCAAAAGCTTCCTCTAAAGAATTTGCATGGCGAAAAAACAATCCTGTACCTCTTTATCCGGGAGAAAAGGGAAGTCCCATAAAACACATTGTTTTTATTTCAAAAGAAAACAGGACGTATGATGAAATTTTCGGACAAATCAAAAAAGGGAAAGGTGATTCCTCTCTGGCACGTTTTGGATTAAACAGATCTATTAACGATTCATTAAAAAACGCAGATATAATGGTCAACCATTTGAAGATGGTCAATGACTTTGCCTTTGGAGACAACTTTTATGTAGACTCAGATGTTTCTGCCGATGGTCACCGCTGGCTGGTCAATACTTACCCAAATGAATGGTGTGAAACATGTACTGTAGCTTCTTACGGAGGGAACCGGGACTTCAAATTTGAATCAAAAGCTCCCGGAATCTATGGAATGAATGGAGCTGCCGGAGCCATCTATCCTGAAGATTACAATGAAGCCGGTTCCTTATGGGATCATCTGGAAAGAAATAATATCAGTTTCTTTAATTTCGGTTTCAGCATCATGTTTGAACCTGCCATATATGATAAAAAATTCAAATATCAGGGAATTCATCATTATATCAACTATCCTCTGCCTCAGCCGGTATGGAATCGTACATCAAAAAGATATGCCACATTTAATACAGCCATTCCCGACCAGTTTCGTATAGATCAGTTCGAAAAAGAGTTCAGTGAAAAATGGATTAGCGGCAAGGACACTATGCCTTCGATTATTACAGTAATAATTCCCAATGACCATGGTGCCGGATCACGACCGGATGCAGGATATCCGTTTTTTGAAAGTTACGAAGAAGACAATGATCTGGCTTTAGGCCGTATAGTGGAATTCCTGTCACACACTAAGTACTGGAAAAACATGCTTATTTTAGTTACCGAAGATGATGCCCAGAGCGGTGTAGATCACATAGATGCTCACAGAAGTGTTCTAATGATGGTTTCCCCATGGGTAAAAAGAAATTATGCAAGTCATGTACATTACAGTTTCGGAAGTTTCTTTAAAACATTCTGGAATATTTTGGGACTTCCTTATCTAAATCAGTATGATGCCGGGGCAAATGATCTTGCCGACTTCTTTACAGACAAGCCTGATTTCAAACCTTATAATGCTATTCCTGTGGATAAAAGAATCTTTGATCCTCAGAAAGCACTTGATCCTTTTGACGCAAAATTCGACTGGGAAGCACTAAAGGAATCTCCTGTAATGGATAATGAAGAAGACATGATCCGTGAAAGCAAGGAAAGAGACGCAGACAGGCTGGATCACAGAGAAAATTGACGATAAATCTTTTTTTCATATTAATTTAGAAAATTAAGCATTGCAATCACATTGAAAGATTATGAGTTTTTCAAATAAAAAAATAAAACTATCTTTATAAAAAATCAACTATGGAAAGAAGAAATTTTATAAAAAATAGCATCGGTGCAGGAATTGCCATAGGATTTGGATTAAAGACCGGTATTGCAGGCAACCTGTCAAAAATAAAAAAAGACACATACGACATGGTAGCCATTAAAGGCGGAGAAGCAGAAGATATGTTTGAAAAAGGCATTGCATCTCTGGGAGGCATGAAATCGTTTGTCAAACCTAATCAGACAGTAGTCATTAAACCTAACATAGCTTGGGATACTCCTCCTGAAAATGGGGCAAATACCAATCCAAAACTAGTTTACCAGATTGTAAAGCAATGTTATGATGCCGGAGCAAAAAAGGTCTATGTCTTTGACAACACATGCAACAACTGGCAGAAATGTTACAAAAACAGCGGAATAGAAGATGCTGTAAAAAAAGCCGGAGGACTTATAGTCACCGGTAAAGATGGAGGAATGTATCAGGAAGTAGAATTAAAAAACGCCAAAAAATTATACAAAACAAAAATTCATGAACTAATTCTTTCAAGCGATGTTTTCATTAATGTTCCTGTATTAAAAGATCATAGTTCAACGACAGTTTCCTGTGCCATGAAAAATCTAATGGGAATCGTATGGGACCGAAACTACTATCATAAAAACGGTCTATCTCAATGCATAGCAGACTGTCCAACCTACCGCAAACCAGACCTGAATATTGTAGATGCCTACCGTGTTATGAAGACTAACGGTCCGCGGGGTATTTCTCCCGACAATTGTATTACAATGAAAGCACAATTGATTTCTACAGATATCATAGCTATAGATACTGCTGCTGTACAACTTTTTGGGATGAACCCGGTAGACATCAGCTACTTATCAAAAGGGCAATCAAATGGTCTGGGAACCATGGATCTTAAGAGTTTGAATATAAACAGACTTAGCATTTAAATTACAGATTAATGCAAAAATTGTACAAGCCACTTAGAATTGCCATAGCCCTATTTACTTTTCTGTCTTTATCCTTTATTTTTCTGGATATAAATCCCGACACTAATCCGTTATGGTATAGAATAATAACATGGTGGCAATTCGTTCCTTCTGCAAATAACTTTATCCGGGCAGCAGAATTCCTGTCTGCAGGTTTCATTGTGGTAATTATTCTGACCCTTCTTTTCGGAAGGATATATTGTTCAATGTTTTGTCCGCTGGGAATTTTTCAGGATATCATTCATTTTTTTTCAAAAAAGCTGAATAAGAAAAAACTTAGATTCAAATATGCCCATTCAAAAAAAGGACTGAGGTATTTATTTTTAGCACTAGCAGTAATACCATTGTTTTTAGGATCAATTACCTTTCTCGGACTACTGGATCCCTACAGCAATTTCGGACGCATATTTGCCGGTCTGTTTAAACCAGTCTATCTGATTTTACACAATATCACCGGGGAAATACTAATGAAGATGCATATTTATTCTGTTCCCTCAGGGGAATTAATTCATGCTTCATTAAAAAGTATAATCTATCCTTTCATAATTCTCGGGTTAATTACATGGCTATCTGCAAAATGGGGAAGATTATACTGTAATACTATTTGTCCGGTAGGAACATTTCTTGGATTTTTATCAAAAATATCACTTTTTAAAATAAAAATTGATCAAACTAAATGTATTAAATGTGCAAAATGCTGTAATGTATGCAAATCGCAATGCATAGATTTAAAAACACAAAAAATAGATTTCACACGTTGTGTAGGATGTTTCGACTGCATTGATAAATGTGAACACAATGCTATAGGATTCCATCTGTCACTTAAAAAGAAAGAACAACCCGGAGTAAAAATCATTAATGAAAAAAAAGACATTCCAAAAAACGGGAAAACTGACCAGTCAAAAAGAAAATTCTTTGGAGAATTATTATTGTTTTTATTTGCTCTGGCCGGAATTTCCGCAAAAAATGAACAACAAAAAAAACACCAATACCATAATAGGGACGGTTATGGAAAAGGAAGGGAAAACGGAAAAGGACACGGAACCTGCCGCATAGAGAAAAATAATCCGTGTTCCCCTCCGGGATCTATAAGTTTAAAACATTTCAACAACACTTGTACAGCCTGCAATCTTTGTGTAGCAGCCTGCCCCGGCGGAGTTTTGCAGCCATCATTTCTTCAATACGGGCTTGAAGGCTTTCTTCAGCCTTACATGGATCCTGAGAAAGGTTACTGTAGCTTTGACTGTACCAAATGCAGTGAGATTTGTCCCTGCGGAGCAATTTTGCCATTATCAATAGAAAAAAAGCATACTACACAAATAGGCATTGCTCATTTTGTCATACACAATTGTGTAGTCTTCCGTGAAGGGACATTATGCGGAGCCTGTGCCGAACATTGTCCGACAAAAGCAATTACAATGATACCTTACGGAAAAGAGCTTAATATTCCACAGGTAGATTCTGAACTATGCATCGGATGCGGTGCTTGTGAACACGTTTGTCCTGCCGATCCTAAAGCTATTTTTGTGGAAGGGAATATAATCCATCTGGCAGCAAAAAAGCCAGTACAAAAAAAGCAAAAGGAAGGTTCTCTTGAGGAATTTCCGTTCTAAAGCAAATGAAAATTTTACAAAAAGCATCTAAATTAATAGCAGACAAAACTGCAGTCTTTGTAATTGCAATAGCGATAATTGCGTACTTCATTCCAGGTATGTTTAGCTGGGTTAAAGGTGATATACAAACAATGGTTCTGGGTTTTATTATGCTAACTATGGGTATATCATTAACAGCAAAAGATTTTGAAATTTTAGCCAGACGGCCACTTGATATTCTAATCGGATGTGTTGCTCAATATACAGTCATGCCTTTCCTGGCTTTTACAATTACCAGTTTATTGAATCTGCCAACAGAAATTGCTTTAGGGTTAATTCTTGTAGGATGTTGTCCCGGTGGAGTATCATCAAACATAATGTCTTATTTATGTAGAGGAGATGTAGCATTCTCTGTTGGAATGACAGCAGTTTCCACATTACTTGCTCCGGTAATAACACCTGCACTTATGTTATTACTTGCAGATCAGTCGGTAGATATTAATACCACCAGTATGTTCCTTTCAATTTTAGAAGTAACTATTATTCCTATCGTCTTAGGCTTTTCATTGAATAAATATTTAAGTAAAAGAGAATGGTTTGCACAGTTTAAAACTGTTATGCCCGGCACCTCGGTTATTTGTCTGGCACTGATCGTTGGCGGTGTTATTGCTGTTGCAGGAGATAATTTCTTTTCTGCCGGTTTATTAATATTCTGTGCTATATTCTTTCATAATACCATTGGTTATGCTATAGGATTTCTTATTGGAAAATTATTCCATATGTCTCAGGCAAAGAATCGTACAATTTCTATTGAAATAGGTATGCAAAACGCAGGTCTGGCGACCAATCTTGCCTCTGCTCACTTCGCAGCATATCCAATGGCTGCAATATCTTCAGCTGTTGCATGTGTATGGCACTCCATATCAGGTACACTGCTGGCACAGATTTATATTCAGATTGACAAAAGCAAAGAGAAGAAAGCAAAAAAAAGTGAGAAACTTTCTTCTGAAATAAAATAATCTTCAATCATCATATTCTTCAAGGAAATCCAGCATATAAAAACAGACAATAGTCTGAGCACTATACCACCATTGATTATAATCGAAACCAATTACGATATGGTTATCAGGCTGAAGGTAGTAAGTGACATAATTAACCGTTTGAATTGCTCGTTCCTTCATATTTTCGTCACCGGTTGCCTTTGCAAGACGAAGCAATACTGACGCCCAGTGCTCACTGTGACCACTCATAATATAATTACACTGCAATTGCTCACGTATTCCTTCAGCAGGCTCAAATCCCTTAATTTCATCCATAAAAGTCTTTTCAATCCACGAATTAAGATCCTGTGCCATTGCAAGGTAACCATTGCTTTCTGTACGATTGTCCAACAGGTAAAGAATTACGTCCATGCAATCGTAATTGGTTCGGCCCTCATTACTCTCCGGAATATCTTCATAAAAACCCCTGAATTCCTTTGTCTTAACAGGACCATTCAGCAACCATTCCCATGTCCTGTCGCGATAATCTTTGTATTTATTATTTTTGTTCAGTTTATCCAAATTCTCAAACAACATAACGGCATAAATAACACTGCTGGTATATTCTTCGATAACCTTTTTTGTTTTCGGATCAACACGAAAAGGCCATGTCCCATTAGCCCGCTGATTTTTAACAAGTGTATTGGCAATGACTTTCGCTGCCTTTTTAAATCTTGATTTCCCTGTAGCCTTATACAGTTCCAGATAACCCAAAGCCATAATAGCTCCTTTGTCTGGCATGATACCTGTTTTATCCCGGAAACCACCCGGTTTCTTATCCTTAAAAGTACTGTATGGCATATTTCCGTAAGCCCATTCTTTAGGTGTACTGTGCGCAATATTCCAGTCAGCCAGTTTAACGGCTTCCTTAAGAGCCCGTTTATCTCCCGAATATTCCCAATATTTAATAAATGTCCTGATCTGCATCGAATGATGAAATGCCGGATAAGATATAAAACGGTCTATGGAATTGGGAAATGGTGCTCCATTCTGCTGAAGATTTGAATAATAAACCCATGGCATCTGAATATGTCCTTTTTCATCTTTTAAACTCTCTGTTGATCCTTTATAAACCATTTCAGATGATCATCCAGCAAAAACGACATCCCCCGGCGTACTGTTTCATCATAGGACTGTAGAGGCAATAGTTTACCTTCAGCATCACGCTTCCTGTCAGCAATAACCATATTACTTTTCCAGTCATAAGGGCCTTCTCTCTCATATTTTGGTTTTACTTTCTCATCATTCTGAGCTTCTGCATTATTATATGTAAAAAATATACTCAGTATAACCACTAATGCAACAAATACATTGGTAACATTGTTTCTCTTGCTCATTTATTTATAAAGATTATTTATGATTCCACTATTAAAAGTAAGTTTTTAAAAATTGAGAAAAAATATTATCAAAAATTATATTATCAAAATAAAAAACTGCCAACTCGATCTTAAGTTATAAGATTTTTTAAAACAAACCTAATTTAAAAATAAAGTAAAAAAGCATCACTTTTTGCTTTTTGCACATATTTTTGGTGTGTTTACTCAGAAAAATGTATAATTCAAACTATATTTACTCATAAATACCGGAAAATTATTCACGTTTGGGTTTTTTAAAGTCCGCAATATTTAAAATTCCCATTTCGTAATTTACAGCATATATTGAAAATAGTTATTTCAACCTTATTGCGTTTATAAAACTCCTATATAGGACGTTGTATAACTGTTCTACTTTTTTATGGAGGAAAAGATTTCTTTTACAGGACATTTTTCAAATCCGAAATAATATCATAATTTTTCAATTATTAGTACGTGTATTCCTGTTACAACATCGGAACCTAAATTAACAGGTATCTAATCAGATTGTTTGTGATTTAATACGCTCTTTATAATTATCGTAATGTCATATTTCCTGAATTTTTAAACATTTTTTATTTCGTTATTTATTCCGTTATTATTTCTTATTATCAGTCGGGGCTTTTTCCCTTTTGCTCTAATTGATGGAAATTTCATAAAGGAAAGGCGACGCTGGAAGGCCTTCTCCGTTAAAAAGCGAAGCAAATGGATTATCTTTCCAGGCATACCTGATAAATAATGGTTGTTTGATAGCACTGCATGTCAGTTTTAGCTTATCACCTACAATTTTTGCCTTTGCAGAATGGAACTCCTCTGGATCTGACACATCGGAAAGTTCAAATCCCAATAACCTGTCAGGTGCTTTCAAACCACCTTCCACATGATCAAAGGAAACAATAACTACTCCTTTCTGTGCTGTTGCATGACGGATAACAGGCCCGCTGTATAAAATTTCTTTATGACCGTATGCATCGTAAAGTGCCCACTTTGCGGCCCGTTCGCCCACTGTTTTCTTGTTCTTCGGATGAAGATTGGTTGAATCGCCTACGTCAATTGTTACAACCAATCCGGTATGAGTGATACTTTCCGCCACATTCAACTGCGCCTGCCGAATGCGTGCCCACTGGATGTCATTTTCTTTTTGAATATAATTTGGGAGTTGTACAAGGTAAAAAGGAAGGTCAGGGTTTTTCCATGTATCGCGGTAATCAGCAATAAGTGTTCGTATTATTGATTCGTATTCCATAGCCCGTTCCGTGATGGTCCTGCCCGAATTATCCGGCAATGTATTTGATTCCCCCTGATAAAACAACACTCCTTTTACAGGATATGGAAGTACCGGCTTCAGAACCACATCGTAAAATCTACCAGGAACTTGATGCTGTGGATATACAATATTATTCATCTTACCTTTCCAATACCTGAGCATAGGTTGCAAGGCAATGTTTTTTTCAAGTGCAGCATAAGAAACAAAAGACTCCGCCCTGACGCCACCACCGGCCATAACAATGATGCCGACCGGAATATTTTCCGAAGTTTGTATTTGCTTTGCAAAATAATAAGCCACAGCAGAAAAAAGTTTACCTCCACCTCCAATTGCAGACTGCCAGCGCGAGTGCTCATCATTCTCCGGGTTATACTGACCGGGAGGCATCGCACATCGGAATTCCCTCAGCAACGGATTATTCAAACAAGATGACTCATATATCCACGATTTTTCTTCAGATAACTTAAAATTCATATTCGATTGCCCGGCACAAAGCCAGACGTCGCCGAAAAAAACATCTTCGAACTGTATCTCTTCGCCCCCTTCACCGGCAATCTTCATAATATAAGGTCCTCCTGCTTTTCTGGCTTTCAGCCTTACCTGCCAGGTACCCGAGGCATCTGAAAAAATTGTGTGAGATTCATCACCAAGGCTAAAGAAAATTTTCTTATCCGGATAATAACTACCATTAACAGAAATAATCTGATCGCGCTGCAAAATCATCCCGTCAGAAAAAATAGCCGGCAAACTGAGATTCTGCGCTGATAAAAGCGGCGGGAAAATAAAAAGGAAAAAGCAAAAAATTGTTATAATACGCATAATAAAGTTTGTAAATATTAAAC
>Ga0172377_10002483_pt1 | contig 18830 bp, 18 predicted proteins | sample Pumphouse3metaG_FD_119749 | JGI IMG/M metagenome (GOLD analysis project Ga0172377, IMG submission 119749) | Leachate microbial communities from a municipal landfill in Southern Ontario, Canada - Pumphouse #3 metaG | ecosystem: Engineered > Solid waste > Landfill > Unclassified | place: Canada...
GCGAGCCAATAAGGACCTTACGCAGATGGCAGACCGACCTACGCGACGTGACGCGTGGCTAGTATCCTAGGGCTACGCCCGCATATGAAGAACCCCCGGCTATGCCGGGGGGTTGCTTTTTTTCAAAAAACAAATTTTCAATTGTGACAAATATTTCTAGAAAAAGGAAATATCCGCTTTTTTTTATTAGTTTTGCGTAAACTAACAAAAACAATATTTCTAGGAATATGCTAAAGCAAGAGAACATAAAAAAGTCTCTGATACTTGTTCTTTCTGTAGGAGCACTCCTTGCATTCCTCGTATTTCTCTTTAGAGGAAAAATTGAGGAAATGCTTTCCCAAGAAGTAGAAACAAGTTTAATGCATTCCGTTCAGCAAGATGCAGCCCTTTATGAAAGCAACTTGGAAAAGGCACTCACTGCGCTTTCCACTTATGCCGAAATGATTGATGGAGATAACGAGTCCATTAAATCGTTTGTCTTTAAAATGGAATCAAAAAAGGAAAATTTAGGGTTTTCAAAAATAGGCATAGTCAATCTAGAGGGAGAGGGAATCTGGGGGACTGACGTCGATTTACAAGTACATCCCGTACTGAGAAATGCCTTTCGAGGAGTTCCATCCTATGATTATGAAAAAAATGGTTTGCTGAAAGGCTTGGTTTTTGCTGTTCCCATCTATAACAATAGGAATGTCCGTTTTGTCCTTTATGGAATAATGAATGAAAAGGATAGAAGTGTTTTTTCAATTGAAGAAAATCAAGGGGTACTATTCGCAGCGGATACGGCAGGCAACCTAGTTATTCCCGCAACCAACAAGGCCTATTTTAAAGCCTTCTGGGATTCTGTCTATAAAATTATATATAAGAAAGTAGCAACAAGAGATACTATATTCAAAGAACTTTCTTTATACAAAGTATGCGTAAGGAGAATTTCACTTGAAAAAGGGAGCGTTTCATATGTTTCTTGTGCGTTGATGAGCAACGGCAAATGGGTTTCCATCTCAATTATGCCGGAAAACGCCGTGCGCAACCGGGTCGCTACGATTATGCACTTGCTTTTATTGGTTTTTGGTGCATTGATAACCCTTTTTGTGATTATCTTCTATTACATACAAGCGATGGAACGCCGCACCAAGAAGAAAATGTTTGAGCTCGCTTATGTAGATCCATTGACGGGCCTTTATAATTGGCCTTATTTGAAAGAACAGATACAAAAGAAACTTTCAAGAACAGATATTCCACTAAAAAAAGAATTCGGATTTAAGGATTATCTGCTCGCAAAATTTGACATCATTGACTTTAAGGCAATCAATGAAGTTTTCGGATTCAACCGCGGAAACATTTTATTGAAGCTTATTGCAAAACACTTGCGCGAAGAAAAAGCTTGGATAATTCTCTCTGCTCGTGAAGAAAACGACAGCTTTTTCGCTCTTTTACCGCCGATGAGCAATGCAGAAGCTTCAGAAAAATTAATCCACCTATTTGAAAGGATCCGCCAAGAATTTCAAGAGGGAAAGGTAAAAGTCAATTTCCGTTGCGGAGTAACATCTTTTTCTAATGCAAATTTCGATGTGGAAATTATTGCAGACGCAGTGCGGACTGCAAAAAAGCAAATACGGACATCTCTTTTTGGCTTGGATATCCTTTTTTATGATGAAAAGTTAAAAAATGATTTGAAATTTAAAAAACAAATAAAAGCAGATCTTCCTGAAGCAATTAAAAACGGTGAACTGCAAGTATTCCTGCAACCGAAAGTGAATACAATTTCAGAAACTCTGGCCGGTGCGGAAGCGCTTGTACGTTGGAATTACCGGAGAGAAAAATTTTTACAACCTAATAGTTTCATTCCGATATTTGAAGAAGATGGCTCGATTGAACAGATAGATAATTTTGTTCTTGAAACTGTTTGCAAAAAATTCAAAGAATGGGAACAGAAAAAATATCCTTTGCTGCCGATTTCTGTAAACGTTTCTAGAGTTCAATTGAACAATTTGAATTTGGTCCAAGAACTGAATGAAATGGTTACGTCCAAAGAAATCAATATTTCTCTTATTGATCTGGAATTGACAGAAACAGCTTCCTATGGTGATAACCGGCACTTGATAGAAACGATGCGCGACATCAAGCACTGTGGATTCAAACTTTCTATGGATGATTTCGGAACGGGTTACTCTTCGCTAAGCCTCTTAAAAAATATGCCTCTTGATATTTTGAAACTGGACAAAAGCTTTGTAGATGACCTAGGCTGCGAATCAGAAAATAAAACGGAAGCGGCCATTGTTAAAACGATCATTGATCTTGCACGCCAATTAGAAATCAAATGCCTTGCAGAGGGAGTTGAAACAAAAGAACAACGCGATATTCTTGCAGAATTTGGGTGCGATTACATCCAAGGATTTTATTATAGCAAGCCGATTTCGATTAAAGAATACGAGAATCTTCTTTTAAAGAATAAAGGCGTGATGGTGAAAAGATGAAAAAAATATATATAGCCTTTGTAGCCGTCATTCTTATTTTATGTGCTATAATAGTTATTCCAGATAATTTTTTTGATCAGATCAGTTCTCGACAGAAAACTTTCATTGGCGTTTTGATGTTGGGAAATAGGCAAGAATCGGCTTGGAATAGAAGCCACCTTCATGCTCTTGAATCTTTGAAAGGTCAAATGAATTTAGATATAACCTATGCCGATAACATTCTCACAAACGAGGCTTGTCTGGATTCAATTGCATCTTTCATGCAACGGGGAATCCGCCTCGTGTTTTCAACAAATATTTCTTTTGAAAATTGCGTGGATAATGCGGAAAGGACGTTTCCAGAGATGCGATTTTTCCAAGTTTCTGGGACCAAAACTTCCGCGCATAAGTCTATTTATTTTGGCCGGATGTACCAAATGAGATACTTAGCAGGAATTGCCGCAGGAAGGATGACGAAAACAAATAATATAGGCTATGTCGCATCATTTCCAACAAATGAAGTAAATAGGGGAATAAATGCTTTCGCTCTAGGCGCAAGAAGCATCAATCCAAAGGCGAAAATTCTCATTGCGTGGACATCTAGCTGGAACGACTACAGAAAAGAAGAATCTGCAGCCTTTTCCCTCATTTCAAAAAAGAAAGTGGACGTCATTACATCACATGAAGACAACTTAGCCACTTTGGATGTTGCAGAATCAAATAACATCTATTGCATCGGCTATAATGAGCCTTCCTTGGATAAATATCCCAAAAGTGGTCTTTTTTCCATCTATTTTAATTGGGCTTCTTTTTACAGAAAGGCGATTGCAGAGTTTCAGCAGGATCGGTTTATTTCTGCAAGCTACTGGTATGGGATAGATTCTGATGTGATTAAAATGTCCGAGCCGATGAAAAAAATTTCTCCATTAGCCTTGGAAATGATTGCTCAAAAGCGGATGGCTTTTTTAAATGGAACTTGGGATGTTTTTTATGGTCCTATTAAAGATGATAGTGGAACACTGCGGGTTCAAAAGGGGGAAAGTCTTTCGGATGCGCAGTTGTCTGTAGAAATGGATTGGTTTGTTGAGGGTGTCGAAAGTAAATAATATGTGGAAAAAATTAATTCCTCTATTTGCAACCATTGTGATTGGGTTGCTTGCCTATTTCTTAATTGAAAAAATTTCTAAAGAAGAAGCGGGCAATCTGATTCTAGCAAAGAAGCCAGTTATTGGCTTTATTTTAAATGGCGAATTTGATGAAAACGGGTGGAATGGCGCTCATTATCAAGCAATGGCTTTCTCCGCCAAAGAATTGGGCGTGCACGTTATTTACAAGCGGAATGTCGGAGAATCTCCTGTAGCCTTGGGAAAGGCCGTTGCCGATTTAGCAGGGAAAGGAGCGACAGTCATATTTACAACCAGTTTTGGATATAGTCCGCTTCTTGTGAATGTAGCGGCGCGGTATCCAAAAATTCATTTCTATTGCGCCGCAGGAATAGACCAATCCGAAAACGTAAACAATTATTTTGGAAGGATGTACCAAGCAAGATTTCTCGCAGGGCTTATCGCAGGTAGCGAAACCCGGACGAGAAGCATCGGCTATATTGCCGCAATAAAAATATGCGAAACTGTAAGGGGTATCGATGCTTTTACCTTGGGTGTCCGGATGGTAAATCCAAAGGCAAAAGTTTATGTCTATTGGACTAACAGCTGGAACGATGCTATAAAAGAAAAGGCTGGCGCAAACCTATTAATCGACCGTTATAAAGCAGATATTCTCACCTATCATCAAAACACATCAAACATATCAAAAATTGCAAGGACAAGGGGAATCCGCTCTATTGGTTATAATTATGACGCACAATCCGTTATTGGAGATTCCTATTTGACGGCCGCAATATGGCATTGGGATATTTTTTACGAAGATATAATCCGCAATGCCATCGCCGGACATTTTGTCCGCACGAACTATTGGGAAGGCATCGATAAAGGAATAATCGGACTTTCCCCTATTTCAAAGGATGTCGATTCTTCATCTCTTTTTTTATTGGATAGCCTCAAAATAGCCCTTGCACAAGGGAAAACAGATGTGTTTTATGGCCCAATTAAGGACAATGAAGGAAAATTGCGTGTCGCCAAGGGCGAAAACCTTTCGGATGACGTCCTTTTTAATGAAATCGATTGGTTTGTTGAAGGAGTACAAGAAGTGAATCCTTAAAGTTGTTTTTTGTATATTCCTTTTCGAAAATCGTTTTGGAGATTGATTAATATGCTTTCTAAGGATATACTCAAAACGGTAAACCGCATCGAACTTTCGGTGCGCGGACCCTTGGATGCCATGATGGCTGGAGCTTATCACAGCTCTTTTAAAGGCAATGGCGTAGAATTTAGCGAAGTGCGGGAATATGTCCCGGGAGATGATGTGCGTACCATCGACTGGAATGTCACGGCCCGCATGGGAACTCCTTATATCAAAAAGTTCGTAGAAGAACGCGAGCTCACGCTGATGCTAATGGTAGATGCGAGCTCCAGTTCCGAATTCGGATCCGGCAAAGAGATGAAAGGAGAAGTTATGGCTACATTGACAGCCCTCCTCGCTTTTGCCGCTATTAAAAACAACGATAAGGTCGGACTACTTATTTTTACGGATCAGGTGGAGCTGTTTATTCCACCAGCAAAAGGTCGCAAACACGTCTTGCGGCTCATCCGCGAAATTCTCTACTTTAAGCCGACGCACAACAAAACCAATTTACAAGTCGCCTTGGAATATGTGGGTGGCATTCTCAACCACCGCGCGATGGTTGTAGTAATGTCGGATTTCCAAGATGTTGGCTTTGAAAAGGCTTTCAAAATTCTTTGTAAGCGCCATGATATGCTTGCCGTATCTGTTACCGACCCGCGGGAATCCGAACTTCCGCCGGTAGGTCTTGTCGAATTTGAAGACCCCGAAACAGGCGAAACGATGCTTGTAGATACCGGAGATGCAAGTTTCCGCGAAGCATTCGCGAGAGAAGCGAAGCGGACACAGAAGGCGACAAAGGAAATATTCCAGAAGATGTCCGTTGATTATGTGCGCTGTGAAATTCACGATGAATTTAAAGATACAGTTGCTCCGCTGATTGAACATTTCCGGCGCCTTCAGAGACATCAGAGGTGAGTTATGCTGACGAACACTTATAACAAGAGTATTTTGTTTTTTCCCCTTCTTTTAACGGCATTGTCTGCTGTATCTGCGTTCGCTTTCGATATTTCTGTCAAGTCTTCCGTCACAGCATCTCAAGTGCTCATTGGCGATCGTTTTAATTATGAAATTGACGTGACGGCTCCCGAAAATGCAACCGTAGAACTTCCGAGTTTTGTAGGAAATTTGGGGAGTTTTGAAGTCAAGGATATGAAACACGAAAAGATTATAGAAGGGCTTCCGAAAGGACGGGCCAAATTCGTGTGGAGATCCACCCTTAATACGTTCGTCGCCGGAGAATTTTTGATTGCTCCGCAAGAAGTACAAGCGGTTATTGGTAAAGATACGGTAAATACCCGCACCGATCCTGTGGCGGTAAAAGTCGCTGCTCGCACGACAGGCGATGAAACTGATATTTTGGACGTAGAAGATCCAATTAAGGATCCGCGACTTCCCGTGTGGCTCTATTGGATTCTGGGAATTCTCGCCGCTGCGGTTCTTGTTCTTGCTGGTTGGTTTCTTCACAAAAAACTCCGCAAGCAGAGTGAGCCTGTACAGCTTCCTCCTTATGAAGAAGCTGTGCTTGAACTCAAAAAGCTTCGCGACCTCCAACTTCTCGCTTTAGGAAATCAGGCTGACTTTTTTACCGCGCTGAGTTTTATCGTGCGCCGCTATATCCAGCGCAGATATTTGGGAGAAATTGCAGAAGTTAAAGAAAAGGGAAAGAAAAACGCTCCTCAAACTAAACGTGCTTCTAGGGGCATTTTGGACGCAACTCTTTCTCAACTCAAAAAGCGCATTCCGGCAATTGCAGAATTGCCCGATTCTTATAAGGCTGCTGTGATTTCGTTGGAAGAAGAAACATACCCCGTGCGTTTTGCAAAGATGAAAATTGGCGATGACCGCGGCATATTCTGGGACGACTTTGCAGCTAAATTTTTTGACGATACGAAACCGATGCCTGAAATGAATGATGGAACACAAAAGGGCTCTAAAAAAGAACCTCCAGCGGAAGCACCTCATGCTGAAGGAGGCAAATAATGGACTTCGGCAGCATTCATTTTCAAAATCCGGATGCATTTTTCCTTTTGCTGCTCGTACCTCTGCTTATCGCCGATTGGTGGTGGCATTCGCGGGCGCGCAAGAGTACTATTAAGTTTCCGGCCCTTGCCGTAGCAAAAAAAGCGGCAAAAGGTTCACAAATTAAATGGCGCTATGTTGTACCTGCACTCCGCATTTTAGCACTCTGCTGTTTTGTCGTCGCGCTCGCACGTCCGCAAAACGCGACAGAAGTGGAGTACACTTCAACGGATGGCGTAGATATTATGCTTGCATTGGATGTTTCCGGTTCAATGGGAACGCTGGATATGCTAACCCGGACAGACCAGGCGAAGCTCGGTGTAATGAACGCGGAGCGCGTACTCAAATCAGGAGAATTCTGGAATTATTCCCGTTTGGGTTATGCAAAAAATGTGATTGCGGAATTCATAAAAAAGCGTCAAAGCGACCGCATCGGGCTTTCGGTTTTTGCGGGTCGCTCTTACACACAAGTTCCGCTCACGCTAGATTATGGCGCTCTTCTTGAAATTCTAGAGGCTATTGACGATTCAAGCGCTTCAGGAAACGGAACCGCGATTGGCGATGGCCTTATGACATCGCTTGCCCGCTTGGAAAAGTCCAATGCAAAATCCAAAGTGGTAGTCCTTTTGACGGATGGCCGCGATAATGCAAGTCTCGTGCCTCCGCTTCACGCGGCAGAAGTCGCCAAAGCCCTCAAAGTTAAGGTCTATACTGTTGGCGTCGGCAAAAAGAGCGGTTCTGTTCTCGCTTTTGCACAGAATCCCTGGACCGGTGAAATTTCCTGGGGAGAACAGGAGATACCTCCCGAAGACGGGCTTGATGAAGGGATGCTGAAACAGATTGCATCCACAACGGGCGGGCGTTTCTACCGCGCGGAAAGCAAGGATGACTTGGAACGCATTTATTCCGAAATTGACAAATTAGAGAAAACGGAAATACAGACAATTGCTTATGCCCGCTATTCTGAAAAATTTTACCCGTGGCTCATTGCCGGTGCGATCCTTATACTTCTTGAACTCGTGCTGGCTAATACACGGTTTGTGAGGATTCCATGAGATTCGCAGAACCGAACTTTTTGTGGTGCTTATTCACCCTTCCGCTTTTTGCTCTTCTTTTCTTGTACGCATACCGCCGCCGGAAAAAATTGGCATCGCGTTTTGCATCCCTTTCGATGCTTCCTAAAATTGCGACATCGCTTTCGCCTTGGCGGAGGGCGGTCAAAATGTCGCTTCTCCTTTTAGGAATGGCTTTTCTTTTTATTGCACTCGCCCGCCCGCAGTGGGGCCGAAAAATGGAACACGTGGAACGCAAAGGGTTGGACATTGTCCTTTTACAAGATGTGTCTCTTTCTATGCTTGCAGAGGATGTCCAGCCGAACCGCCTAGTGCGTTCCCGGCACGAAATTTCCGCATTCTTGGAAACTCTCGCTGGAGATAGAGTTGGACTTGTTGCTTTTGCAGGCGAAGCCCAGACGCTTGTGCCGCTCACTCTGGATTATGGCACCGTGCAGTTGATGCTCCGAGAGCTCGAACCCGGATGGCTCTATCCCGGCACAGATCTTTCTGCGGCGATCGACAAAGGAATACAAATGTTCCGTCGCTCCAAAGTCCCGTCTAAATACGCGGTAATGGTCTTGATGAGCGATGGCGAAGAACAGGATCCAAAAGCAGTAGAAACGGCAAAAGAAGCCGAGGCTCAAGGAATCCGTATTTATACTATCGGCATCGGATCTAAGGAAGGCGTGCCCATACCTGAAAAAAGCAACAATGGTGAAGTCGTTTACCACAAGGATCGCTTCGGCAATATTGTGACCACGCATCTTGAAGAAAAAACATTGCAGGATATTGCTGCCGTTACCGGGGCCCGCTATTACTATGCGAACCCGGGCGAATTCCAGTTGCAGAAGGTCCTCACCGAAATTGCCAACTTGGAAAAGAAAGACAACTCCTCAGACCAAATGGAAAGCTATCAAGACCGCTACCAGATTTTCCTTGGGTTAGCCGCACTCTTATTCCTTGCCGAAGCTCTTATTTCTGAACGCGGCCGCAAACGCAAACAGCTTGCGGGACGCTTCAGCTGATTTTACGAAGGTAACATCAAATGAAAAAGATATTCATTTATACGTTATGCTTTGCAATGATCGCTATTGCCCGGCCTATCAACGACGGGAACGATCTATTCAAAAAAGGCGACTATGCCGGTGCATTAAAAAAGTACTTGGAAGCCCGCAAATCCGAACCTGCAAATCCGATACTCTTTTACAATATCGGCACTTGCGAATACAAGCTTGGAAAATACGACGATGCCAAAAAAGAACTCGAAAGCGCCGTGCGCATGCCGGATTCACTCTTAGCGGCAAAAGCTGCATACAATTTGGCAAACACTTATTTCCGTATGGGCGAAAAGAACAACGAACCCTCAGAGCGGATTGCTGCTTGGCGCGAATCGATCGGCTACCTCAAAAAGAGCATCGATCTCAAACCAGACTTTGAAAAAGCAAAAAAGAACGTCGAAATTGTACAGCGCAAGCTTAAGGAAGAGCTAGACAAACAGAAAGATCAGAAGAATAAAAATCAGAACCAAGATCAAAAACAGCCTGAACTTTCTGAAAAAGCCAAACAAATCCTTGCCCGGGCGCTTCAAATGTGCAAGGATGGAAAATACGCTCCGGCTAAAGCGCTGCTTGAGAACACAATGACCGAAGATCCTACTGCAAAGAGCTTTAGCGAGTACATACAACGTATTACGGATGTAATCGATATCAAAGCAGGCCGCAAGCCTCAAAGCAAGATAGACCAGTCGAACGCCGACAATGACCTGGGGGTAATCTAATGAAAACCTCTTTGAAAATGATTTCTTCTGTAGTTTTAGCTCTAGCGAGCCTTACTTTTGCAGCTCCCAAGTCCGCACCGGAGTATTATTCCGATGCTGCTTTCCAGTATATTGAAAACAGACTTCCAACAGCTGAAATTACTTGCAAGGAAGGGCTTTCTTTCTATCCAGACGATGCCAAGCTCCAAATGCTTTTAGACCGCATTAATGAAGCAAAGAACGAGCAGAAAAACCAGAACAAACAAAATAATCAAGATAAAAACAAAAATCAAGATCAGAATAAAGACCAGCAAAACAAGGATCAGGACAAGAATAAAAATCAAGACCAAGACCAAGACCAAGACCAAGACCAGAATCAAAACCAAGATCAGAATCAAAACGAAAATTCTTCATCTTCCGGTAATGGCCAAAACCAAGGCTTGTCCAGCAGTTCCGGCAATAGCGGAAACAGCGGCGAAGGCAACTCGCAGGGTAATGAAAATTCCAGTAATTCCCAAGGCGGTGAAGAACCCGAGCAGACGCCTCCGGGCCAGATGAACAAAGACGAAGCTTCTCAGCTACTGAAGGACTTTGACGAAGAACACGGCGAACGGAAACCGTGGAAACCTGTTAAAGGAATGGTTCGCCCAGAAAAGGATTGGTAACTAAAACGATTAAAATTGGAAATAAGCTTTGGCTGAGATTTCAAAAAAGTTTTCCCAAAGATTTTCCGATAGGTCGCTGTAACCACCATCGTCTGTAGAAACGCTTCCAAAATACATCAATCGATAGCGGAACGCAGCATCCAATCCGAGATGTTGCGTGATTTCATATCTTAAATTGATGGATGGAGCAAATCCATTGCCACCATAAATTGCAGTGCTCCGTTTATCTTCATCATATTTGTCTTTTCCAAAGACTGCACTATGAACGGAATATCTTGAAAAAGAATAGCTGAGTCCTAGACCAATCTGAAAGTCTTCCGGCCAAAAGAAATAATAGCGGTATTCGAACATTGCCTGCCAATAATTTGCATCCGTTTCTGTGTAATTATCTGTTCCTTTGCCATAATTCACATCGGGCTCCCACATTGCAAAAGAAACAGCTATCGTATGCTGATTAATATTCGCACCAATTTCTATGGTAGGAAGCGGGAAAGTTCCTAAGCGCGGAATGTAAATCGTTTCTCCTTCATCATCATTCGCGACGAAAGAGCCCTTGCCATCAAGATCACCCCAAGAAAACGGAGCGTCAACCCCCAAGGCAATGTAATGAGAACGATGCCAAACGATATCGCCTGCAAAAGAGCAAACGGCAGTGGTTAAAAATAGAAATAGAACTTTCTTTATCAAGAACATAGCGTCCTTTTTAAATTGCGTTCTTAAAAAATACAACTTGGTGAATAAGCAAAACAGACGAGAAAAGGAAATTTACAAGGCCGCATAATGGAACATCGCATCAATGCACTTTTTAGCTTTGTCCATTACATTACAAGAGAGCTCCACTTTTACCGCATTTTCCGGATGGCGTAGCGATTCTAAAATGTTCTGAAGTGAATTGGATTTCATATACTTGCACATACTGCAACTGCCAATGAACGTCTTATCCGGAAGCTCGCTCTGAAGGCGCGCATTCAGCCCGCATTCCGTAAGGAGCAAAAACGGCGTATGACTTGGCGCTTCCTTGATATACTTGACCATCTGCCCGGTACTTCCGACAAAATCGGAAAGAAGAGCCACTCCCGGGTGGCATTCTGGATGACTCACTACGCGAAGCCCCGGATTCTGCTCGCGGAAAAAGCGGATGAGATCCGGATCGTATTGCTCGTGGACATAGCAAGATCCCGTGTGGAGAACGATCTCTTTATGAATACCTTTTGCCTCTAGAGAATTTTGCAAATTTTTTCCCATTAAGGCGTCCGGGACAAAAACAATTTTATCATTTGGAAGACTGGAGACAATCTTAAATACATTGGAACTAGTGACACACACATCACATTCTGCTTTCACATCGGCGGTTGTATTGATATAACAGACGAATGTGTGGTCAGGATATTTTTTGCGGAGTTCGCAGACTTCTTTACCAGTAATACTATCGGCAAGGCTGCATCCCGAAAGTGGACCCGGAATGAGGACTTCCTTTTGGGGATTGAGAATTTTAGCAGTCTCCCCCATAAAGCGGACTGCGGCAAATACAATCATATCCGCTTCGACTTTAGTCGCATCTTGGCTGAGTTTGAAGCTATCGCCGTCAAAATCAGCTACACTCATTACAATTTCGGGAGCTACATAACTGTGCGCAAGAATGACCGCATTCCGCTCTTTTTTGAGCTCGTTAATCTCATTGATAATGGGGATCAATTTTTCGCAATATTCAAACGTGTAGCTGCAAAGCACCGCACCCGGTTGAATTTTTTTGAGTCGGTCAAAAAGGTCTTGTGCTGTCATAGCTTCAATTTAAAAATAAATCTTCTTGTCCATGAGTTTGAAAAGAGAAAGAATAGGAAAAATGCTTAATTTTGTATATTTATCAAGCTATGCAATTCCGTTTTGGGCTTGTTGTAATATTCTTGCTTCTTGCGTCTTGTTTGCAAGGCCCTTGGGAGTATTATCCGGAAAAAACGGAAACGTATAATGGTGTATATGTTTTTGCTTCGGTGATTGCCGGGCGTTCTGTTTCAGGAGTCTGCTTTGAACGCACTTACGCTTTGGATGAGGCTCTTTCAGAAGATTTTGCTTTTTACGATTCAGCGAGTGTGCAAATTTCAGGGAATTTTTCAGGCTCCGATACTGCGGTTTTCTTGACTCCCGAATCGGCTCGTCCTAATTGTTTTGATGGGCCTTCGGATTTGATTCCTCAAAATGGATCATCGTATAGTTTAAAGGCTGTGTTTCTCTGGGATAGTTCCGGGAATAAAGTAATCTCGGCTTATACAGCGCAGGCGAAAATTCCAGAGGTCTTTAAGATTAAAGCAGCCCTTGCTCCTAATGCTTTGGGAGGACATGAGTCCTTTGCCGAAGGCGATACTGTTTATGCGTTGGATTATCCAATGGATTTAGCGTCCTATTATTTTGTACCGGAGTACAAGAGCGATACTCGCGGCGTGCTGATCACTTTGCATTATGATCCTCAAACGAGTGCGGAAAACCCGAACAACTTTTTGAATTATATGCTGGGATCTTTTATCGATGACAATATTTTTGTCCATGATCTTTTTGATTCTGTATCTCAATTGGGCTATACGGAAAATTCTTATTTTGGTGGGACAAACTTATTGGATACGCTCTCTGTTATTGGATATCAGCTGGTAATGCCGAAGTCTAATCTATTCTTTTATGCAACGGATTCCGGTTATTACAAGTATCGCACGAGCGTTTTGACTTCGGCGAGTGCTTCTTCTATAAAGCCGGAATCGAACGTACGGGGCGGCAGCGGCTATTTTACAGGCATGGCTGTGGATACGATTTCATTCTATATGAAATCGCAAGATGGTGATTCCGCTGCTTATTTTTCATATGAGGCGAAAGGAAAAGCTTGTAGGGATCTGGATTGGGATTCCAAGGTGTGCCGTCGCTATTTGCCCGTTTATTGCGATTCGGTAAATTATGATTCTTCGGAGTGTTTCGCCCCAGCAGTAAAGGCGGCTTTGGAACGCGGATCTTCTTGGGATAGCCTTCTTCCTTCCGGGTTGGATTCTTCAGCAATAAAACTTGCCAAAGCGGATGGGATCAAGCGCTATTGCATAGCGAACGGGTTTCCAAACGATTCCAATTTGTGCTCTTTGGTAAAAGCAGATTGCTTGACGAGTTTGGATTCCAATGGCTGCAAACTGGTACTTTGGAAATTCTGTGCGGATAGGGGATGGCCTTTGGATTCTCTTTCAGAATGTGGTTCTGCTCTGGTGAGCCGGTATCGTTTAGTGGATTTGAATTCTGCGGTAATAAAGGATGTAGTGGATGCCTGGTGTAAGGAAAATTCAGATGATTCTCAGTGCAAATAAAATTTTGATATTGCTTTGTACTTTTTGCGCGTTCACTTTTGCTGACTCGGCGGGTGATATTCAGAATGCGGAACTTCAAAAGGTGAAACTTCAAGCAGAGATAAAAAAGCTCGACCGCAGCATTAAAGAAACGGATTCCCTGCTGACGGATGATGTCCATCGCTACGCTGTTTTGGAAAATCGCTACAAGGATGATCTTTCCCGTCGCCGTTCCGAGCTGGATTCCCTGAATGAAAAAATCAAGCGGATCGCTTCGGAAATTCAAAGCGAGCGCAATAAGCAGAGTGCTTTTGAAACTCGTGTGGCGAATGAAAAAGGGCATCGACAAGCTCTGCGAAAAGTTATCGGTGAAGCGGCTTCCGCTTTGGAAACGAAAGTAGCGCGTTCGCTTCCCTGGGAGCGCGAAGCTCGTTTGGACCGGATCCGAGGACTCGTCCGCGATGTCAAAGGTGCCGATGCGACTGAGGAGGAACTCTTTTCGAGATTACTCTCGATCGTTTCGGAAGAAGTCCGCTTTGGCGATGAGATCCGCTTGGTGGAGTCGCCCATTGTGCGGAATAATGGCGAAACTGTAAATGCCCGCGTGCTCCGTTTGGGAAATCAGTGGATGGTATATTCTGACGAAAACAATCGCATGTTCGGAGCTCTTGTCCGCAAGGATTTTGCGGATTCCGTACATTATGAATGGAATGAAAATTTGACGCTTGAAGAACGTGCCGCGATTCGCCTCGCCCTAGATGTAAAGGAGGCGAAGAAACCGCCTCAAGTTGTATCGCTTCCTCTTTCAATTGGTGTCTTCGGCAAGGAGAATGCAAAATGAAAAAATCCATTCTGCTTTTGATTGTCTTTGCCGCATCTTTTTGCTTCGCCCGTTCTTCGGACGAAGAACGCGTTTTAGCTGTTAAGGATTCGCTTGCTAAGGTAAAGCTCGCTAATTTGCAGAGAGAGACAGACGCTTTGGAGAGGATCCGCCTGGAAAAAGCGGATGCTCTTGAAAAAAAAGAAGCGGAACATTGGCGGAACCGTTACAAGGAAAACAATCTTTCTGAAGAGCACGAAAACGATTCCCGCGAATTGGAGGGACGTTACTCGGAGCTTTCTTCCGATTTGTCCCGCCTTTCGGAAGAACTCACTAGTTCCAAGACGGAAACGGAAAATGCGAAGTCTAAGGCGGACGCGGCATTGAGTGCGATGAATTCACTGAATGATCAGGTGACGGATGCAATCAGCAAGGAATCCGAATCCATTTCAGACGATTATCCGCTGGAATTGGATTCCCGGCTGCTTTCGCTCGAGAAGGCAAAGTCCGAGATGAATAAGAAAACTCCAAATACGCTCGGTGCTGTGGATTTATTCTTGAATGAACGCCTTTCCCGCGAAGAGCTCACCATTTCCCGTATTCTCGAACGTCGCAATTCCCAATTGGGGAGCAGAACGGATGTACCTGTGTACCGTCTCCGTTTTGGTACGGTTTATCTCTCGGAATGTGCAACGGATGATTCTCTTTCGCAGATGCTTTTCCGCACGGGAACTTTGCATGGCAAAGTCTTTGCTTGGAACGACGAACTTCCGCAAGAAATGAAAAAGGGCGTGTGCTCTAGCATAGATGCGGCTAAAGCGGGGGCTGCCACCGCTTTTCTTCCGTTCGATTTGTTGCAGAATAAGTCGGTGCAAAGTTCGGGTTCGTTTGAGGATGGTTCGACTTGGAAGGAAGCTTTTGTCAAATGGTTTAAAAGCGGAGGCATTGTCATGTACCCGCTTGCTTTGGTCGCTTTCTTTGCTTTGTTAATTTGTTTGGAACGTCTGATTACGCTTTTGTGGCTAGGCCGCACGGGCAAAAAATTTCTCACTCGATTCTATGAGTTTCTTGGAAAACAAAAATATGAAGAGGCCGAAACTCTTTGCTTGGAAAAGAATACTTGCATTTCCCGGGTCCTCTATAATATTGTGCGGAACTTTCCGAATGGCCGCGATGCCTCGGAGCGCGCTTTCCAGGAATCGCTTCTCCGCGAACAGCCCAAACTCGAAAAGCGGATGGGACTTCTTTCTGCGTTGGGTTCCATTGCTCCTTTGTTAGGACTTCTCGGAACGGTCACGGGTATTATCACGCTCTTTACAGTTATTACTCAAGTAGGGACGAATGACGCCCGCATTTTAGCGGGCGGTATTTCCGAAGCTCTCGTGACGACAGAAGCTGGACTTATCATTGCTATTCCGGTGATGGTGATCCATGGATTCCTCAGCGAAAAACTGGAAAAGACCATTAACGAAATTTATCTTCAAAGTCGGGCAGCTCTCAACCGGCTGTTTCCGAAAGAGAAGAACTAATTGGCGCTCCGATTAATTTTGCTTTCTTTATTTTAGGCATGGAATAAACTTTCGCAGCTGGCACCTTGTACAGTCTGTTTTCTTCAGGACAGAACGCGCTCAGAAATTTTCCATAGACGCAGCCCGAATCAAGTCCGCGGAAACCGGGAACATCGACCAGTCCTTTTACGGCCCAATGTCCGAATATCACGAGCTTAGGCCATTTCACGTATTCAAACCAAGCAGTATCTTTTCTAGAGTTCAAATTTTCTCCTTTTCCGTCCCATGTGCGGATAGAAAGGAGAATATTCGGATCCATATCTTCTACGCAAGTTTTCCCGGGTTCAAGTCCTGCGTGAACTAGGAGCGCTTGAGGAGTGTCTCTCCAAAGCGGCCAATCTTTTACAACGTTTGCTATCCATTCGGGTTCGCCGATGGTTTTGGCCATCTCTTTTTCCTTTTCTGTCCAAAGTTCGGATGGTGTCGCGACGAGCTTTAAAAGGCGTGCTTCGTGATTCCCTTTTACGCACAAGAAACCGTTGTCAACGATGGTTTGAATCACCCTGATGGAATCAGGGCCTTTATTGATGAGGTCGCCTGTGAAATAGACTGTGTCGCTGCCTTTGACGAAGCCGAATATGTCGAGCATCTTTTCCATTTCGTCGTAGCAACCGTGCACGTCGCCGATGAATAGCGTCCGGTTCATTTTTTGCAGGCCTCGCGGAGTTTCTTCTCTTCTGCAGGAGTAAGTTCTCTAAAGTCTCCGGCAGCGAGGTCGCCAAGTGTTATTCCTGCGTAGGTGATGCGCTTCAAATCGCGGATTTCGTAACCCACCGCTTCGAGCATCCGGCGAATTTCTCGGTTCTTCCCTTCGGAAAGTACCATTTCTACAAAGCCGTCTTCAAAGTAAATGGCTTCCGCGTGCCCGGTCTCTCCATCGCCCAAATCAATTCCTTTGGTGATTTTTGTAGCATCGGAACGGGTGAGCTGTCGGGTTGTCCACACCAAGTAGCTTCTCGGAATTTCAAACTTGGGATGCGTGAGTTTATATAAAAGGTCTCCGTCGTCCGTAAAGAGCAAAAGCCCGCGGCTCTGCAAATCAAGTCGTCCAATGTATTTGAGCGAATGGTAACCCGGCGGGAGGTAATCGTAAACAGTGCAGCGGCCTTGCGGGTCTTTCACGGAGCAGACGCATCCGGGCGGTTTGTGGAAAAGCAGGACTTTTGTCCGCTTGGGCGGGTATACGGGTTTTCCGTCTACGCAAATTTCATCATTCTCGTCGACTTCCATTCCTGGATTTTCGAGGATCTGTCCATTTACCGAGATTCGTTTTTCTTTAATGAATTCATCGGATGCGCGACGGCTGGCAACTCCGCACAGAGAGAGGTATTTGTTGATCCGCATTTTCATTCTTCACTCTCTTCTTTTTGCTTTTCGGCGTCTTTCTTCTTTTGAAGCCAAGGTGGAAGTCGCTTGGGCTTTTCCGCTTTTGGTTTTTCAGGCTTTGGTGGGTACAGGAGACCAAATCTCAGCCCAGCCGTGCTCACACGGAAACTTTCAATGTGCAAACGTTCCAGTAGACTGCGGAACCAGAAGAGTCCGCAAATGATCACGTCGCTACGCCCATTTTCGAGTCCGGGCATCGCTTCGCGGAGTTCCTTTGACTGGTTTGAAATGCGCGTTATTGTTTTTTCAAGCGCATCCATATTCATTTCAAGGCCTTCGATTGCGTTGAAATCAAAAATAGGTGTATTCAAAAATACCATTGCGAGAGCCGTTCCTGTTCCGCCTACGAGGTAGAGCGGTTTATGGGCAAAGGGGCGGAGTGGATTTCCCTTTAGTGTTTCCTTTTCCCATTTTTTATATTCGGGTCCCGGGATTGCGCCCATTTTCTTGAACAGATAAAGAGCTCCGACAGGGATGGATATTCCATCATCTCCGTCAGAAATTTCTGTAGAGCCTCCGCCGATGTCGAGCGTTACGATTCCTTCTCCGTGCCATTCTTCGACGGCGCGGTAAGTGAGTTTGGCTTCTTCTTCGCCTGTGATAATTTTTGGCACTACCCAGAGAGCTTTTTTTACGGCTTCAATGACTTTTTCTGGATTTTTTGCCTTGCGCATGGCTTCTGTCATAGCGCATGACTTGATTTCTGCACCGAGGGCATGTACGGTCATTCTGAAATTGGAAAGAATTTTAGAGAGTTCTTCAATGCGGGCATCCGTGATGTTGCCCATATCGTAAATATCTTCTCCTAAACGGCAGACCTCTACTTTTTGAATTCTGGGCTTGAGGACCGTCTTGCCTTTCGCATCGGTTTCAAATTCGGCGATAAGAAGAATCGTTGAATGGCTTCCAATATCGATGGAAGCGGAAAGCTGTTTGGGATCAGGCATCGGTTTTTAAGAATCCTTCTTTGATTTTTGCGGCGATCGCGGATGGGTTCACGAAGAATTGCTTGGCGAGCGCGATGGCTTCTTCTACCGTGGACTCTGGATATTTTGTCATCCAGCTAGTGACAATTTTTGAAGTCATCGAACCGAGTTCTTGACCGTTCTTGAGCTCCAAAGCCATTTTAAGGGCAAGGTAGAGCCCGAGTTCAAAAGGGCGGGGCTTTTCCTTTTTGGAAAGCATTTCTTCTACGCGGGAAGCCTTTTCTTCGAGGCCGAGTTTTTCCATTTCTTTGAGGTCGTTTTCAGAAATCATATCATAAAACTAGAAAAAAGGAAATAGTGGCTTGAATGTATATTTCTTTTATTTCCTTCAAAAAAGGTTTGCTGTTTCGGGGAATTTCTAAAAATCGTTCAGTGAAATTAAAAATGGGATTTGGGTTTATTTTTTCCAACTGATGGGCATCTCTAAAGATTCATTTTCTATGGCGAGAAACCGGTTCCCTCTAGGGAACGTCAGGATTCGAAGAGCCGGACTCTAGGCCGGCCCCGCAGGGGTGAGGATGGAACAACGTGACACCGCAACAACGAGAAACCGGTTCCCTCTAGGGA
>Ga0172377_10002484_pt1 | contig 18829 bp, 19 predicted proteins | sample Pumphouse3metaG_FD_119749 | JGI IMG/M metagenome (GOLD analysis project Ga0172377, IMG submission 119749) | Leachate microbial communities from a municipal landfill in Southern Ontario, Canada - Pumphouse #3 metaG | ecosystem: Engineered > Solid waste > Landfill > Unclassified | place: Canada...
AGCAAGTTGGGCGATGGGAGCTTTGGAGCCTTGAGCTTCTTCCACAAGTTGAATGATTTGAGCAAGAACAGTATCGGCACCGATACGTTCGGCACGGTAGGTAATGGATCCAGTTTGATTGATGCTACCACCGGTTACTACGTCGCCTTGTTGTTTTTTAACGGGATAACTTTCGCCCGTTAACATCGATTCATCAAGATGAGTAGATCCCTCGATGACGACACCATCGACCGCCACGCGTTCGCCTGGTTTTAAGAGAATCCAATCGCCGACTTGAAGGCGAGAGACAGGTACGACCTCGGGGAGTCCATTGGTGATGCGAGTGGCTTGCTTGGGGGTCAGTTCGATTAAGGCACGGACCGCTTGAGACGTTTTGCCTTTGGCTTTGGTTTCCAACCATTTTCCAAGAGAAACAAGGGTTAAGATCACTGCCGAGGACTCAAAATATAATTCATGCATTGCCATGGTGTCTCCTTGAACAATGCGAACGGTGGATACAAGACTATAGATAAATGCCGCAGCGGTACCAAGAGCAATCAAGGAATCCATGTTGGGATGACGCTTCCATAAGGCACGGAATCCCGTTTGATAAAAACGACGTCCCAGCCAAAGAACAGGAAGTGTAAGAATCAATTGAGTCAGTGCAAAGCCCCAAGGAGTTAACCAAGTTGCCCATGGAATGCCTATCATAGCTCCCATGGCAACAATCAGTAAAGGAAGCGTTAGTAACGCAGATCCAAGAAAGCGGAAACGCCATTTTTTCTCACTAAGTGTGGGGCCTTCTACCAAGGAAGGAGCGGTGGACTCGCGAAGGGCTAATTGATACCCTAATTCTGCCACTTGTTGGACGAACTTTGATTCTAGAAAGGTGTCATCAGTCTCTAGAGTGAGCTGTTCACTGGCATAATTCACATGAGCATGTAGTACCCCCGAAAAGGATTGTGCAGTTCGCTCAATGGTCTGAGCACAAACGGCACACGTCATTCCTTCAATGGCATAATGATGGGTAGAAGATGAAGGATGGAGTTCATAACCCAAATCCTGAATGGTGGTGATTAGACGAGAAAGAGAAAAGGTTTCATCATAGGTGAGAGTCAATGTTTCATTGGCCAAGTTGACATGGGCGGTACGGACACCTGTAGCTTCTTGTGCAGTTCGCTCAATGGTCTGAGCACAGACGGCACAGGTCATCCCTTCGATACGATAACGTTTGGTTTGTGCCATGAAGATTCCTCCTATTTCCCGATGATGCGATCCAATAGTTGCATCACTTCTTGGGTTTTCTCTTCGCCACTTCCTTCTTGAAAGGCTGTTGCGACACAGTGATTCAGATGTTGTTGCAAAATCAATAAATTGGCCTTCTTTAACAAGGATTGGATGGCAGCAATTTGATTAGAGATATCGAGACAATATCGTTCTTCTTCCAGCATGTGGATGACCGCATCGATTTGACCTTTCGCGGTACGAATATTTTGGAGCGCTTGTTGTTTTTCTTGATTCATCAATAGTTCCTCCTACCCCCCCTATGGGAGGGGTCTATATCATACCATTGATGGAGTAGAAAAGTCAAATAAAAAAATAAGGGCCGAAGCCCTTATTCATAGTATTCAAGATCAGGAGTAATTTGGAGACGGCGAATGGCGGTGGCTTTACCAGTGGTGTTATCGAATGTTAAGACGACACCGCTGAGTTGGCCGGGGCCATCCGCAACATCGAATCGTGCCGGCAAACCCGTACGCGTCCGATAAATGACTTCTTCTTTTTTGGCACCAATGACTCCATTGTAAGGGCCTGTCATGCCAACGTCGGAAAGATAAGCGGTTCCTTGAGGGAGAATGCGACTATCGGTAGTTTGGACGTGGGTGTGAGTGCCAATGATGGCACTGACCTTACCGTCAAAATTCCAACCGAAGGCCATTTTTTCTCCAGTGGCTTCCGCATGGAAATCCACAATGTGCAAGGGCTCGGGCGCATGAAGAAGAATTTCCTCCATGGCATCAAACGGGTTCGCAGGGGCAAGATCGCGAATAAAGACGCGACCAAGAATGTTCGTCACCCGTAGTTTCACTCCTTGAACATCAAAGACTCGAGTTCCTACTCCAGCAGCACTGGGGTGGAGATTATAGGGGCGTACCAACCGATCGGCGTTTGTATAAAACCGATCCGTTTCTTGTCGGGTGATGTAGTGATTTCCCAAGGTGATGGCATCGATGCCGAGCCGTACGAGTTTCTCGTAGGTGGCGGTTGTGATGCCTTTTCCATGGGCAACATTTTCTCCATTGGCAATGACAAAATCAATGGCATAACGGCTTCGTAAAGCCTCGAGATGCGTGGCAATCATGTTACGCCCGGTTTCAGAGACGACATCACCAAGAAATAATACGTTCATGAGTTGTTCTTTCTAGCGAGCCAGTTCACTGGCTCGAGTTTCCCGGACCACTGTCACTTTAATTTGGCCAGGATACGTGAGTTCATTTTCAATTTTTTCGCGGATATCGCGGGCAATTTTGAAAGCTTTAAGGTCATCGACTTTTTCAGGGATTACCATGACACGGATCTCGCGCCCTGCTTGAATAGCATAGGCGGAGGACACCCCTTCAAAGCCTTTTGAAATTTCTTCAAGTTTTTCAATTCGCTTGATGTAGTTTTCCAAGGATTCGGAACGAGCTCCCGGACGAGCAGCACTCAAGGTGTCTGCCGCAGCGACCAAGTTGGAAATGACATAACTAACAGGAACATCGCCATGATGGGATTCGATGGCATTGATGACCGCAGGATGTTCGCCATATTTTTTCGCAAGGCGTACTCCAATTTCAATGTGGCTGCCTTCGACTTCATAGTCAATGGATTTGCCAATATCATGCAACAAGCCTGCCCGACGGGCCAAGGTTTGATCCAATCCTAATTCAGCGGCCATGATGCCGGAGAGATAGGCGACTTCCATCGAGTGTTGCAAGGCATTTTGACCATAGCTTGTCCGATAACGAAGTTTTCCAATGTAAGTGATGAGTTCTTTGTTGACTTTGGGGAGACCGAGTTTAAAGACGGCTTCTTCCCCTGCTTTGCGAATGTTTTCATTGATTTCAGCCCGAGCTTTTTCGACCACTTCTTCGATTCGACCTGGTTGGATTCGTCCATCTTTGATTAACGATTCCAAGGCCATCCGTGCGACTTCACGACGAATGGGGTCAAAGCAAGAGACGGTGATGACTTCAGGAGTATCGTCAATGATAAGATCGACGCCTGTCATTTGTTCCAAGGCACGGATGTTACGGCCCTCACGACCAATGATACGACCTTTTAAGTCATCACTGGGGAGTGCAACGACGGATACCGTACGTTCGCCAGCGACTTCTTGGGAGTACTTTTGAATCGCGAGCCCTAAAATATCCCGGGCTTTGGTATTGGCGGTTTCTTGAGCTTCTTCTTCTTGATTTTTGATGAAGGCGGCGAGTTCTTGACCGATTTTTTCTTCCACGCGCTTGAACAATTCGGTTTTGGCTTCGGACGTCGACATCATCGCGACTTTTTCCAGTTCTAAAATGATTGAATCGATTTTTTGATTCAATTCTACTTCCTTTTTATCCAGGTCTTGAATTCGTTTGGTTACTTGTTCATTCTTATGCTCCAAGCTGTCTTCTTTGGCTTGCAAAGCGAGATCGCGACGATCGATACCTTGTTCACGCTGCAACAATTTGTTTTCGGCAGCGGAAAGCTCTTGTTTTTTCTCTTTGATTTCCTTTTCCGCTTCGACTTTCATTTCGTACGACAACGTTTTCGCATCCAACTGCGCGTTGCGGACGATTTGTTCAGCACGTACTTCGGCTTCTTTCGCGATTTTCTTTGCACGGTTTTGTGCTTGTTTAATTCCCAAAATTGGGAAGATACGCATAACGATGACACCAAGGATGAAACTAACTATACCTACGATAAGAGGGAGCAGAAAGGTTGACGTTTCTGCTAACAATAACATAAGGTTCCTCCTATTTTGCTAAGTGTATCGAATGGGACTATGGGCTGGCGTGGGCCCCCATATATGTCTATTCTATACGATTCAGCAATCATTCTCAACAAAAAAACTTGCGGAAAGCAAGTTTTTTATGAATCCATTTTTTTCTCAAAGAGTTTGGCTTTCACTTTTTCGCGAACTTCGGCCGCAATCAAGGGATTTTCGACCAAATAACGTTTGGCGGCATCGCGACCTTGGCCCATGCGTTCACCGGCATATTCATACCAAGCGCCTGCCTTTTTCAACAAATCAAATTGCACGGCCAAATCCAACAATTCGCCTTCTCGTGAAATGCCTTGACCATAGAGAATTTCAATCGAAGCACTCCGGAAAGGAGGGGCTACCTTGTTTTTTACAACCTTAATCGTGACTTTATTTCCAATGAGTTCCGTGCCTTCTTTGATGGCTTCCGTCCGACGGACTTCCAAACGAATGGTGGAGTAGAATTTTAATGCGCGTCCTCCCGGTGTGATCTCGGGGTTTCCAAACATAATGCCGACTTTTTCCCGTAGTTGGTTGATGAAAATAATGGAGCAAGAAGTTCGATTTAAGTTTCCGGCAATTTTACGCAGGGCTTTGGACATTAAACGAGCTTGCATGCCCATTTGGGCATCCATCATTTCTCCTTCGAGTTCGGCTTGAGGGACAAGGGCGGCCACTGAATCGACGACAATTAAGTCGATGGCTCCACTTTTAACCAGCAAATCCGCAATTTCCATGGCTTGTTCCCCAGAGTCTGGTTGGGATAAAATGAGTTCTTCAATTTTCACCCCTAATTTTTTAGCATAACCAGGATCGATGGCGTGTTCGGCATCAATGAAGGCCGCACGACCCCCTAGTTTTTGAACTTCAGCGATGGCATGCAAGGCCACGGTGGTTTTCCCACTGGATTCAGGCCCATAAACTTCAATGATTCGTCCACGGGGATACCCACCCACTCCAAGGGCGAGGTCCAGTTGCATGGAACCCGAAGAAAAGGTATCAACGCTGACATCGGCGCGATCCCCTAATTTCATGACCGCTCCTTCACCAAATTGTTTTTGAATGGATTTCAGCGTGTCCTTTAGAATGTCATCCACGTCTTTTTGTTTGCTTTTATCGATTGCCATAATGTTTACACCTCATTCTGTCATTATGATAGCGGAAAATGGAGCGAATACCTAAATTATTGTATCCAATCAAGGAGCTGTTGCAGCGCAATTGTTACGGCCGATGCTTGAATTTCAGCGCGTGTTCCAGTTAAATCCAATGCAAGAACCCGCTCTCCTTGCGGATAATGAAAGCCAAGATAGACACGTCCCACTGGTTGATGGTCGCAGGAAGAGGGACCGGCATTTCCTGTAAAGGAAATCACATAATCCGCCTTCATCACCCGATGCCCATGAAGGGCTAGTTCCTTCGCACACCATGAAGAGACGACTCCATGGTGGAGAAGTTCGGACTCATCAAGTCCTAAAAGATGGACTTTTTGGGAAGTTTGATAAGGAATGATTCCTCCGTGGAAAACAAAGGAAGCACCTGGAATGGCAGTGATGGCACTCGCAAATTGACCTCCGGTAAAACTTTCGACAGCCGCCAGTGTTTGGTTCTTGGCCGCGAGTTTGGTGACAACTTGGTGGGCAAGTTCATTCATCTTGAAAGGCCCCCTCTAAGACGATATGCCGATTTTTCCAAAAATAATCCGCGCCCGAGAGAAGCGAGACCAAGGCGGCAAGATAGATCAGGATGACGGCATAAGGGATATGGAGCAGTAACAAGACTAAGGCGACCATTTGAGTGACCGTTTTGGCTTTACCAAGAGGGCTTGCAGCAATGACAATTTGACGTTGCACCGCAATTAAACGGATGGCATCCACGATGGTATCCCTCGCAACAAAGATAATGGGAACAATCATGGAGAACTCTCCCCAAGAAGCTAAGACAAGAAAAGAAAGATTGACGAGCAATTTATCGGCGATGGGATCCATGAATTTTCCAAAGGTGGTCACTAAGTTGTGCTTTCGCGCCAAATAACCATCGAGAAAATCCGTAAAAGATCCAAAGGCAAACAAGATTAAGAGTATCAAGCGAATCAATGAAAAGGGTTTTCCAAACAATGTCCAAGTAGGAACATCCATGGAAAGAGCGTCATAGGGAAAGAATGCCACAATCAACAAAAGCACCACGCATAACATGCGTAGAGTGGTTAGACGATTGGGAATATTCATACGTTTGAACCCGATCATAATACACCTTCTTTATGAAAAAGGGCCCGGTTTCCTAAGCCATGTTTTGTCGTGGACGATCATTTATCTCCGTATTGCTACGGCCCATTGGCAGTTCAATTACCGCCGCTGAGTTCCCCTACCAAAATTTGGGTTTCTCGCTTGTGGGGTTTACCTCGTTCCACTTCCTTAGTTTCCCAAGGAACTCCGTCACTGTGGCACTTTTATAGAGCGCGACCATATCCTTACGGACGTAGGGGTTGCTCCGCCATGAGGGTTGCCCCTCCCCAAGGTTATCGTTTCCCTTGGCACAAACACTACCGGCATCTCAGCCGGTGCGAGCATGGACTTTCCTCTACTTGTCGATGCAAGCAGCGATCGTCGAAACCGGTCCTTTCTTATTGTCGCAAATCCACAAGGAAAATGCAACAAAGAGCCGTCCTCTTTTTTGGAAGGACTATGATATAATGATAGCAAAGAAAGGGGAGGTTACGATGGCGATTCGTTATCCAAACGGGAAACCCTTATCCATCAAGCCCTCCACGCCCTTGGATGGCTATCAACATCGTGGGATGGATTTTGAGGCCGACATCAATACGATGAATCAACGCTATCGTGATACCAACCGTGCCATCATTTATAAAAAGCCAACCCCCATCAAAGTAGGGAAATTACAACATCGTTCAAGAATGGGACCGTTGATTACGGAAGCCTATTTTGAGATGCCAAGCACCACCGATTATAACGGGATTTATCGAGGGCGTTACATTGATTTTGAAGCCAAAGAAACCCGAAACAAGACGGCGTTTCCTTTTGCCAATCTGCATGCGCATCAGATTAAGCATCTTCAACAAATCATTGCTCATGGCGGAATTGGATTTCTTCTGGTTCACTTTGTGGTCCATCAACAAGTCTATTTACTAGATGGACAGGATGTGGCGAATGTTCTAGACAGTGGTCGCAAATCGATCCCCCTTGATTATTTTCGTCTGCATGGAATTGAGGTTCCTTGGGGATATGTGGAGCGACTCCCTTATCTCGATGCGGTGGATCAACGATATTTTTAAAAAAACAATCGAAATTACGATTGTTTTTTCTTTGATGACTTTGGGGGAGAGCCTTGCATGGTTTCACGATAATTGCATAACCCACAGGATTCACATTGTGGAGAACGAGCATGACAGAGGTATCGTCCCATAAAGATTAATTGATGATGAAGTTTTCCCCATTGATCAGGAGGAAAGCGACGACGCAGACGCATTTCCACTTGGGTCGCGTTGTCAGATGGGTTGGCCCATCCCAGACGTTTGGAAACGCGTTCCACATGGGTATCGACCGGAAATGCTGGTATTTTAAAACCCTCCACAAGGACAACTGAGGCTGTTTTTCGCCCCACTCCAGGTAAGGTAATCAGTTGATCAAGCGTAGAAGGAAGAACCCCCTGAAATTCGCTCATGACTTGCTTGGCCATAGCGACTAAATTTCGCGACTTGGTTTGATACAACCCAAGGGTACGAATAAAGGGTGCGACAAGTTCTGGCGAAGCGTTTGACAAGTCAGCAAGGGTGGGAAATGCTTGAAACAAGGCGGGGGTGACACGATTGACTGCGAGGTCAGTGGTTTGGGCAGAGAGCATCACAGCGACAATCAGATGATCCAAGGTTTGATAGTTCAGTTCACAATGTGCATGAGGGAAGTGCTCATCCAAAAAGGCAAGAATTGTGGCATCACTTGCCATGTTTATCCACCCAATCGATATTTGCAATCTCGATGGTTTTTTCAAGATCGTTGCGCCATTGTTCGGATAAGGTCGAATAACCCTCTTTTCGTTGTTCATCTTGTTTTTGCCATTCCAATAAGATTTTATCAAGGTAGCGAATATTCTTAACCTTGGCTTCGCTGGCTTTTTTAAGGGCTAACAAAATACGTTCGGTATCGTAGCCTTCCTCAAACCAAAAACGAACGGTTTCCAACTCTACAAAAGAGAGGGGACGTGCAAATTCATCTTCCAAACGAGCAATCAATGAACTTTGATTCGATTTGGTTTCTTCGCTGCGCGTATCACGCTTGGTTTGACTATGTAGAAATTGTTGAATCAGGAGTGTTTGGACACCTTGAAGGGAGGTGCGCAAACGCTGTTGATCATCCTCTTCGAGGGTCAAATATCCACGGGCCATGAGCCCCGAAAGATGGCGGTCAATGGTGGTATAATCATACCCCATTTTAAGGGCTAGAAGATCAGGAGAGATTAAGGATTCTCCTTGTTGCATACAATAATCGGCCATCAATAAAATCATGACTTCAGGTTCCGACAACCCGAGCGTTTTGTATTGGTCGAGCAACAAACTACGCCAATCAATGATTTCGGGAAGATTCCAATGAGTTTTCATCGCGACACACTCCTTTGTTGGGGGGGATACGGCAATTGATGTTGATGGAAAATGGCTTTGATGTGGCGGTTGGATCGAAAGGCTCGCCATTTATCGAGTTCTTTTTGGAAACGCCAAGGAGAGACTTTCGTGAGTAAGGTGGGTCCATCACGCACCATGACTAATGCCAAAGCCGGATCAAGGGTGAGCGATAAGGTATCCATAAAGCGTAAGGCACGGAGAAGACGCAAAGGGTCTTCATGCATGCGTAGTTCAGGATCGCCAATGCAACGAAGTCGGCCAGCTTCCAAGTCCGCTTGACCATCAAAATAGTCGAGGATGGTGCCATCACGCGCCAAATACAAGGCGTTGATGGTGAAATCACGGCGTGGGGCATCAAGGGCAGGCTTGGTGACAAATTGAATGTTGGTAGGATGACGTTGGTCGCGATAGCCTTGCTCTTGACGCATGGTCGTGATTTCCAATTGATAAGGGCCTTGTTCGAAACGAATGGTACCAAATTGCATGGTAAAGGAATCTTGGGAGGAAAGCGGCAAGTGAAAGAGTTGCAAGATGATGCTTGGAGGAGCCGCCGTGGCGATATCAATGTCACGATGCATTAAGCCCGTTCGTAAATAATCGCGGACGCATCCGCCCACTAAATACGCGGGGAATCCCGCTTGCTCGATGGTAGCAAGAACTGCATCTAATTGAGCTTCCATGCTTGTTCCCTTCCTTCTGCTTGTATTATGCCATAATTTTGGAAGAAGCGGCAGTCGAAAACAAGAAAAAAAGGACCGAAGTCCTTTTTGGAGTCTTTAACGACGCCGGGAATTTCCGAAGATAAGGAGTACAAATCGTAAGATGGTCAACAACGAAGTGACAAGAGCAGCCACATAGGTCATTGCGGCGGCATTTAATACACGCTTAGCTCCTGGTAAATCTTCTTCGTTCAAGACGCCATTTCCTAAAAAGGCAAGCGCCCGCGAAGAAGCGTTGAATTCGACGGGAAGTGTCACTAATTGAAACAAAGCGACCACTCCAAATAACACCAAGCCAACAAGGGCAAGGTCTAAAAATCCAAGGATTAGTCCCGCGAAGATTAAAATCCACGACAACGAGGAAGAAATTTGGGTAACAGGGACCATTAGATTGCGAAAAACCAACATCGGATAACGGACAGCATGCTGAATGGCATGCCCCACTTCATGGGTTGCGATGGAAACACTAGCAATGGAATTTCCATAATAAACATCACGTGATAGTTTGATGACTTTACTACGAGGGTCATAATGGTCCGTTAAGGTGCCACGAGTGGGCTCAATACTAACATCATGGATGCCATTTTCGCGTAAAAAGCGATCGGCCGCCTCGGCGCCCGTCATGCTACGGGAGTTGGGGATTTGGAGAAAGGTATTGTAGGCGCGGGTAACCGCAGATTGAGCGAGCGATGCAATCAAAAAAGTAAATAAAATAAGCATTAATTGAATGGGATCAATTGTCATTGTTGCGCCTCCTTCCATTCAGTCCGTTCAGGGACATTCCCTATTATAACGGTTTCGCAAAACAAGTACAACGAATTAGACATCACGAATGGCATCGATGGGGCGTTTGCGTGACAACCGCCACACGGGGAAGAACGAGGCCAAGAAAGCAACGCCAGTGGCGATACCAAGCAGCAAGAAGACTTGACGAATACGCACAACAAGAAGTGCAAAATTTAAACCTGATTCTTGGCGTAGCTGCATATTGATTAATCCTGCCCCCAGGAAACAAAGTAGGATTGCTAGCGTAAAGTTAATGAGAGCAATCATTAAGGATTCCGTGAAGAAGATGGCAAAGACATCCGAACCACGTGCACCTACGGCACGCAAAATACCAATCTCACGTTTCTTGTAGTGGATACTTGACGAAATAAAGTTGAAGAGTAAGAGACCCGAGAAGATTGCTAGACCACTGGCAAATACTAGGAATACGGTGGATAACATCTCGACAAAGAAGGACATGGATTCCACCGCAAAGATGGCCGAATTTTGAACTTGGAATTTTTCATCCAAATCGTTGCGATAATGTTCCATTAACAACGCCCGTAGTTCCGCACGATGGGGGACCAAAGGAGCGATGGCAAAGGCAATGGGTTGCGTAGATCCATGGGCAGTGAAAAAGCCGGTGTTCACATAAATCAAATTATGAAAGCCATACGAGACCGTCGACTGCCAATCGGATTGTAACAAGTAATAACTCATCCAATCATCATTGGGAGGAGTGAGTGATTGTAGAGGGGTATACTTGTCATCGATTTGGGTATCAAGAACTCCCGAGATGGAGAATGGCTGCCCGTGGAAGGTGAGAGTTTTGCCAATCATATCATTGGCATCCGCAATGGTTTCTGCAAGGCTTGAAAGAGTTGCCTGGTAGCCCGCATGCAGAAAATGATCCAAATGATAGTGTGTAATGACGATTTCATTTTCAGAGGATGGCCACTGGCCAATCAAGGAAAAAGAAAGGGATTGACGCTCGGCATCGCTCATCTCGATAAAGCCGGTCGAAGCACTGGAATAGTAGGAATAGGAAAGTTGGTCGACTTGATCCAAATGTTGAGCATACGATTCCCGATTATCGCCAAAAGGAGAGACAACAACAGGGTAGAAGGTATGGGAGGAGTAATCGTTTTGAAGGCGTTCCATGTCTGCGGTATCCAGCGGAACATGATGATAGGTATAATCGGTCTCGGTATATTGAATCTTTTCGTTCCCAACCACGGTTGTATAGTCAATGCCAGATTCCAACATCGACGCCAAACTACTTTCCACCTTATCAAAGGTGGCCAAAGTATCCGATAAACCAAACATACTAAACGATAATGTCGATAATACGATGGTAAAGAAAAGGCGGATGGGTTTATGTTTCAAACTATTGGCTGCGATGGTAAGGCTTGCCTTAAACGGGAGCTTGGAACGAATGAGTTGCAACGTTGAGTAGGTGTTTCTTGGATGATTGGCGTTGGTTGAAACCGTTCCAATTCATCAAGTCCTTGCAAGCGAAGGGGCTTGCGTAATTCGCGCGCCCGTTGGCCCACCGCAATCAAAATGTCCTCTTGACGATTTTGAAATAAGGTCTGTAGCCACTCTTGTTCGGCTTTGGTTAGTTCGCTTCCCGCTCGAAGAGCAATCAGACCTTCTTCCACAATAGAAAGGTGTTCCATCCGTTGCAAAGGAGGCGTCCAAGTTTTGGAAATGTCTTCGACGATTTTCCCATCGGACAAGGTAATGATACGATCACCATAATGTTCCGCATATTCGCGATCATGCGAGACCACTAGTACCAACTTGGATAGGGATAACTTCTTTAAGGTTTCTAACACTTGTTTGCCGGTCGCTGAATCGAGGGCTCCTGTCGGCTCGTCTGCCATGATGATTGCTGGTGATTTGATGAGTGCACGGGCGATGGCGACGCGCTGTTTTTGACCTCCTGATAAGGTGGCAGGACGACGTTGGGCAAGACCATGAAGACCGACATCATCCAACAATTGAGTCACAGCCTCGGAAGTGGCTTTTCGCCCTTGAAGCTCCAGGGCGATGGCGATATTTTCGCCTACACTAAATTCCGGAAGCAAGTTGTATTCTTGAAAGATAAAACCAATCATCGTATTCCGATAACTATCGAAGTCGGCAGCGGAAAACGAACCTGTTTTTCGGTCATTGATTTGGATTTCGCCTTGGTCAATTTGATCCAGTCCACCAATGACATGTAAGAGGGTGGATTTTCCAGCCCCTGATGTACCAACGAAAAAGACCATGCCCGTTTCAGGCAAGGTTAAGGAGACATGATCCAACGCATGGATAATTCCACCTTTTGTCGCATATTGTTTGCATACATTAGTGAGTTGAAGCATGGCGCTACCTCATTTCTTGGGAGGGTTTTTTCGGTATTGAGGGGATCGCGGTAAAATGACACGATCGAGCAAAAACAGAAACCCTGAGATGACAACAAAAAAGACAATCTCATACATTCCACTATGACCGAAGAAGAATAAGAATGCAAGGGGAACTCCTAAGGTCATGAAGTAGAGGGATAAACTAACATTCCCAATGGCTCGATCCAGGGAACGTACATACAACAAGAAAAACAGTAGGGACAAAGAAATACTTGCCACAAAGGCGATTGCCATGAGATTGTGAAGATTGCCGAGGGTGGGTAACTCTGCCAAACTTGGAATAATCACCGTCAGAATTAAAAACAAATAAGAGAATGCCATGAGGCGGCGAGAATGAATGCTTTGATAAGCGAAACCATTGTATATACGAATGGCAAATAAAGATAGCAAGGTGGCTGATAAAATACCCCACAACAAAAAGACCAAGCGATGGCCATTATTCCCCATGTAACTCATGGTTCGTAAAAAGGGATTATCAAACGTCAAAAAAAGCAGCGTGAAGACAGGAACAACAATTACAGTAAACAAAGCAAATCCTGCCGTCACCTGTTTGGTATCTTCTCGAATTCGTCGCACCATGTTCCAATATCGCTTGCCTTGCCGTGGCTTGTGTGGGGGTTTCATCAATATGAAGAAAACCAGTGTGGGTCTTGCCTACACTGGTCATCAAATTACTACTTATTCTTCCAAGGATGCCTTTAAGACATCACTGGCTTTGAAGGAGACTTTTTTACTGGCAGGGACTTGGATTTCTTCTTTTGTCATGGGATTGCGGGCGATCCGAGCTTCACGGGATTTCACCAAGAAGTTACCAAACCCGCTGATTTTCACCGATTCACCTGCTTGAAGCGAGGCGGTGATTTCGTCGAGAATCAAATTCACAATGTATCCGGAATCTTTTTTTGTTATTTCTGCTTTTTCCGCGACAATTTCAATCAATTTGGCTTTATTCATGATAATGTCCTCCTACATTCTATCGTTATCATAGCACATGCGAAGCGAAAGTTACAAGTGAAATTCCACAAAATCATTGTAATTTCCATAACTTTTTGCAGTTTTTACTTCATTTTTGGGTGTTCGACCGTTAGTTCGCGATTCATCAAAGCATCCACAGTCTCGCTGGGCTTCATCCCTTCATAGAGCACGCGATAGACTGCAGTAGTAATGGGAAGTTCCAAGCCGAGCTGTTCCGCGGCTTCGTGAAGTACCTTAGCGGTACGAATTCCTTCCACGGTTTTCGTGTTGGTGGTTAAGAAATCTTTGGCATCATTGGCAGTTCCAATGGCAAGACCTGCTTGGAAATTTCGTGAATGGAAGGACGAACAAGTAACAATTAAATCGCCAATGCCCGTGAGACCAAGAAAGGTTTCCATTTGTCCGCCTAGGCGCACGCCCATCCGAACAATTTCGGCCAACCCCCGAGTAATGAGTGCAGCTCGGGTGTTATCGCGATAGCCTAAACCATAGACAATCCCTGCGGCGACCGCAATGACATTTTTAGCAGCGACTGCAAATTCAGCACCCACTTCATCCTTGCCGGTATAGATGCGGAAGTAGGGGGTCGCAAAAGCATTTTGAATGACTTGAGCGGTGGCGAGATCGCGAGAGATTGCGGTGACTGCCGTATGCAAACGAAGGATGACTTCTTCGGCATGACTGGGACCAATGAGCGAAACAATTTCTGACCGTTGTTCGTCAGGAAGAACCTCGCGAATCGTTGTAGACATGGTGTGCCCGGTTAAGGGATCAAATCCTTTACTCACATTGACCATCCAAGGATGGTTGGTCAACAAGGGACGTAGGGCCTCACAAAGACTGCGTACGGCCACAGTGGGGACAGCGAGCACAAGAATTTCGGCATCCGAAACGGCCTCGGCAAGATTCGAGGTGGCACGGATGGGAGTAGGCAAGAGAACATCGGGGAAATACGCCCGATTTTGATGATGCAATTGGATGTCGTCAATTTCTGAGGGGTTAATGCCATAGATCAGGACACGATGACCGTTATCACTTGCGACTTGGGCAAGGGCAGTGCCCCATGATCCTGAGCCAAGAATGGTAATGTTCATGAGATCCTCCTATTCGCTCATACGGGGAATAAAGTGTAACGGAGTGCCTTCAAAGCCGAAGGCATCCCGCAAGGTGTTTTCCAAATAGCGGCGATAGCTAAAGTGTAAATAATCAGGATTGTTGACAAACAAAACAAAGGCGGGAGGTTTGATTGCGACTTGGTTGGCATAACGAATTTTTAAGCGCCCTCCATTGAAGTCTGGGGCGGGGTTTCGTTGCTGCGCATCCAGAATCACCCCATTGAGTACGCTGGTTTGAATGCGCCGCGTGGTATTCTCGTAGGCAAGATTAATAGCAGTAAATAGAGTAGGGATCCGTGTTTGATTTTTGGCAGAGACATAGACAATCGGTGCATAATCCAAGAATTTAAATTCTTTGCGAATATTCTCACTGAATTGGTGCATGGTATGTTCATCTTTCACCACAGCATCCCATTTATTGACAACGAGGACAATGGCTTTTCCGGCATCGATGGCATAACCACCGACATTTTTATCTTGTTCACGAATGCCCACTTCACCATCAATCACCAAGGCGACGACATCCGAACGATCAATGGCACGCAGTGCACGAAGGGCGGCATATTTATCGACGGCTTCATAAATACGACCCCGTTTTTTTAAACCGGCGGTATCAATGGCGAGGTAATGTTTTCCTTCGCGTTCAAAAGGGGTATCGATGGCATCTCGCGTGGTGCCTTCAATCTCCGAGACAATGACCCGTTCTTGGTGAAGAATGGCATTGATAAGACTGGACTTTCCTACATTGGGTCGACCAATCAAACAAAACTTGATATCATCCGATTCCACTTCTTCTTGCCGATCCGGCAACAAGGGGAGTACGGCATCTAAGACATCGCCGGTGCCAATGCCGTGCAAAGTAGAAACGGCAATGGGATCGCCGAGACCTAAAGCATAAAAATCATAAATAATGGGTTGATGATACCCATCATCCACTTTATTGACTGCGAGGATAATAGGTTTCTTCGAACGTTGAAGCAAGCGGGCTACATAACGATCATCTTCAGTCACTCCGGTTTGACCATCGCAAACAAAAACAATCACATCAGCTTCCGTGATAGCAATTTCTGCTTGCATGCGTATTTGTTCTTGAAAGGGGCGTAATTCGAGCTCAATGCCCCCGGTATCGATGATGCGGAATTCTTTGGTGAGCCAATGGGCAATTCCATACAAACGATCCCGTGTGACTCCGGGTTGATCACTCACGATGGACTGACGTTCGCCGAGCAACCGATTGAATAACGTCGATTTGCCGACGTTTGGCCGCCCAACAATGGCGACGGTTCCGCTAAGCATATTCCTCTTCCTTAATGATATGTTGCGCCAAATCATAGATTTGATGCACCGCTTCCATCACTGATAAAGAAGTGGTATCCATGACAATGGCATCCTTGGCTTGGACCAAAGGAGCAAGTTCCCGCGTGGAATCTTCATGATCCCGACGGACAATATCATCGTAGACGGCCTCGTAACTTAATTCAATGCCACGAGCTTTGTTTTCTTGGTAACGACGTAACGCTCTGGTTTCCAAGGAAGCAGTTTGATAAATTTTTAAATCAGCATTGGGGAAAACATAGGTGCCGATGTCCCGTCCATCCAGGACAACACCACCTTCTTTTCCTAATTTTTGTTGTTGTTTGACCATAAAATTTCGAACCACTGGATACGAGCATACTTTTGAGACATGAAGTGTCACTTCTTTGTCCCGGATTTGCTTGCTAACATCTTGACCGTTTAAAAAGTAGTTATCGTCCACAACATCAATACGACAATGCTTTAAGGCACCCGCAATGGCGGCTTCATCATTCACATCAATTTTTCGATTTAAGACTTCTAGTGTGCAGCAGCGATACATCGCTCCGGTATCAATGTAACGATACCCTAATTTTTTGGCAAGGGCTTTGGCGACACTGCTTTTGCCAGAAGCAGCCGGCCCATCGATCGCAATAATTAATTTTTTCATCGAACATTCCCCCTTTGGTCGACGCGAAGCAAGGTTATTATAACACCTTCTATCATCATACCAAAAGCCAAAAGCGTTGACTAGTGTGAGCGCATGATGGGAGAGGGGTTTTTCTCTATTTGCATTTTGAAGGTGTATTCGTTATACTATGAGCGATATGAAATAATAGGAGGAACCTTTTATGCCGAAAAAAGTTTATGTCAAAAAGGAAAATTGCATTGGTTGTGGAGTATGCACCGCCATCGCCCCATCCGTGTTCGCGTTGGATGCCGACGGACTCGCCGAAAACGTGTTGGGTGACATTCCTGAAGACTTGATGCCTTCGGTCGAAGAAGCTGCTGCTTCTTGCCCGACCCAAGCCATTATCATCGAAGACTAAGAGTAATTTTGCATCATAAAAGGAACCGCAAGGTTCCTTTTTTTCGTTACTGAGAAGTAGGAATTTCGAGGACGGGGTCCAAGAACATTTGTTGCATGAGGTGTTTGCCTGTAGCGGTACGAAATACTTTGTGCAGCACGGATTCAATGGGTTCACGACCCATGTTTTTTTCATAAAGATTAACCAAAAAGTCTGCTTCGACCAAAATTTGATAATCCAACCCTTCGATGTTGGTAAAGGTATGATGATGGGCCACGAGATAGACAATGCGTTGGATGACTGCTTCGGGATAATGCAGCTCACGCAGCATGGCTTCGGCACGAGCGGGACCTTCGATTTGTTGATAATAGCCGTTACCACGGCCATATTTAGCGAGGCTTGGGCGGATGCCAATATCATGGACGATGGCGGCAGTCTCGGCAATCAAACGGATGGAAGCGTCTACTTTTTCTTGCGCGCAGATGTAACACACAAAACCATAGACTTTCAACATGTGCTGAATGCGTTTGGGGGAGCCTTGATCGTATTCAAACATCTTGGTTAGTAAAGCAAGATCACGGTCCATATTTGATACTCCTTTCGGGGGGATACCCTTTTAGTGTAACAAAAAAAGGTGTGAAAAAAAAGGCGGTGACGCCTTTTTAGGTCGATATTAGAGGGGGGCTTCGTTAGTGAGGAAGGTTTTCACTTCTTCATCGGTCGCTGGCAAGGAAGCAAGAACATCTTGAATGATATCCATCGCCTCATCCATTAGGGCAGGGGTATGAGTGGCCGAATAGCTGGTTCGAATCAAACATTCCCCTTCGGGGGTAGCAGGTGGGACCACGGGATTGACATAAACGCCGCGATCAAACAATAATTTGCACGCTAACAACGTACGGATGGGTTCATAAGTATAGATGGGAATAATTGGAACGATGCTATCCCCTTTGGTTTCGAGTCCCCGTTTTTTTAAACCGGCTCGTACGTAAGCGGCGATGTCCAACAAGGCTTTGACACGTTCGGGTTCTTCTTGAATAATGGCCAAGGCTTCTCTGGCACATGCCACATTGGAAGGGGCGAGGGCAGCGCAAAAAATAAAGGGACGGGATTTGTGCTTGACGTATTCAATAACCCGTTTATTGGCGACCATGTAACCACCTAGGCTCGCAAGGGATTTGGAGAAGGTCCCCATAATAATGTCCACTTCATCTTCCAATCCAAAATATTCGGCAGTTCCACGCCCAGCAGGACCCAAAACACCAAACCCGTGAGCATCATCCACCATCACTCGTGCCCCATATTGACGAGCAAGTCGAACAATTTCGGGGAGGTTGCAGATGTCACCACTCATGGAGAAGACTCCATCGGTGATGATAAGTTTGGCAGCGTTGGGATCGGCTTTGGCGAGTAGGGCTTCGAGTTCGCTCATGTCGTTGTGGCGATAACGAAGCATGGTGCCATAACTTAAACGGCAGCCATCATAGATGGAGGCGTGATTTTCACGATCACAAAAGATGAGGTCGTGACGATCCGCAAGGGCGGAAATGATGCCAAGATTTGCTTGAAAACCGGTCGAAAAGGTCATACAAGCTTCTTTGTGTAGAAAGGCAGCAAGTTCGGCTTCTAGTTGTAAATGCAAGTGCAGAGTTCCATTAAGAAAACGCGAGCCAGAGACACCGCTTCCATATTCTTCGGTGGCCTTCATCCCGGCCGCGATGACTCGGGGATGACTGGTAAGTCCCATGTAATTGTTGGACCCCATCATAATCATACGTTTTCCTTCCATTTGGACCACGACATCTTGACGGGTATCTAAAGCATGGAAATAGGGATAAATCCCCATGGCTTGCACTTCGTCGACTGGGCTAACTTGGTAGCATTTTTGAAATAGATCCA
>Ga0172377_10002486_pt1 | contig 18824 bp, 12 predicted proteins | sample Pumphouse3metaG_FD_119749 | JGI IMG/M metagenome (GOLD analysis project Ga0172377, IMG submission 119749) | Leachate microbial communities from a municipal landfill in Southern Ontario, Canada - Pumphouse #3 metaG | ecosystem: Engineered > Solid waste > Landfill > Unclassified | place: Canada...
AAACAAAATAGCACTACAATAATTCCTAAATATATACTTTCCATTTATGATGTTTTTTATCATGCAAATGAACAATTTAGATATTACAAAAGTGTTACATCTGTATAAATATTATATGTCTTTATCTAATGAGACTCCCATATAGGCATTCGATACATTCGTCTATTAGTAATGCTTATCTCCTTTTCTATTTGGTTGCTCTCCGTCAGTACCTCCTTTTTCATCTTACGTGAAAATTGCCGACTTCGTGACTCAGAAGAGAAATATCTACTTCTCCGTCGGGAATGTCGTAAATCTAAACAATTTAATGATTTTGTCAATAGACTTGAGGACTATTATTCAGAAAAATAGTATTTAAAGCACGAACTTAAATGTTCTATAGATAAACGTAATAGGATATTTTTTACTCAATTATGCTTCAAAATGAAAGTTATATGAGTTTGAAATTATATATAGATTTTTACAAGCTCGTGATATGGCTACATAGAAATTCCTTTTGTCTTTTATGCGATCTGCGTTTAATATAATTACAGTGTCAAATTCTAGGCCTTTAGTAAGTAGTGTTGTACCTATACACCTACCGTATACTTTCCTGCCAAGCATTCTTATTTTATTTTTATGCTGATTCATGTTATCAAAAATTGAATCTTTATTTGATATACTATTTTTTATACATTTGACATTCGCATACGCAATACCTGGACGTTTGATTTTAGCCTTTCGTTCAACAAGGAAGAAATCAATTATTGGGAGCAATGTTTCAGAACAAGTAGTAGTTAGAAACGTAGAAGTTAAGAAAGAAAGTTTATCTGCATCTTTAGCAAAAGTCTTACGTCTTTTCTTCACTACTCCGTTTTTAATATCAAACCAATCATCTAATTCTGTTTTATTAAATGTCAATCGTTGTAGGACCTTGTAAATTTTCTTTATTTTATTTCTGGATCGATTGATTTTTAATAATAAGTCGTCTATTTTAGCAGCGGTATTATAATAATCTTTTTCATCTATGGCTTCTATCAAAGAATAGCCAAATAAAGATAACCTACTTTTAATAATTGCTCTATCATTACAATCACCTCTCAGTCTCTTTTGAGACGCATCAAAATAAGATGGAACTAAAATCAAAATACTATCGCTCTTTATATTTTTAATAACAGCAGAAATATACCTAGATTGTGCAATTTCATTTTCGCCTTTAGGAATTATTACGTTAATTCCCGATTTTCTATTACTAGTGAAATAAAAATCCTTTTGAGAAGAACACAGTCTCTCACGAATTTGCAAAATATGCTTCCCTAATTCTGCATTATTATCGTTTATCAACCACCTCCATGGTTTTTTCAGCAAATCAAATTTTGTAAATTGAGACAAATCTGTTTCAAAATCAACTTTAGTTCCATTGAAATCAAATATTCCTTGTAGAGGATCACCGAATATATGAACAGGTATTAATTCTGATAAAAGCATAATTATAGAATGTTGTTCTATATCACAATCTTGATATTCATCAACAAATACTCCTTGATAAGAAATATTTATTATTCTTTTTATATTTTCTTTTGATAGCAGAATTAAAGTTTTTTTTAGGATATAAGGGAAATATTGTTCATTATCTTGAGTAAAAGGAATTTCACTTTTATTACAATAGGAAAAAACGAGACGTTGAGCAAAACCTGAGATTGTCTGAATACTATACTTATGAGTATCAATATTTTGTTTGTTTAATTTTTCCTTTAGAGAGGAAATGCCAGCATGCGTATGAGTTAAGATTAATTGACATTCATTCTCCTTGCATAGTTTTATACACTCTGCAATACAATACGTCTTTCCATGACCTGCGGCAGCAATCATGAGACTTTTAGAAGCTTTTAAAAAATCATATAATGTTGTCACCTATCCATTGTTTTAATCCATCAAACTCTTTACGTAAAATACAGTCTGTTTGTAATTTATCATAATTATCTACCCATACTTTTCCTATAAATTCTCCATGGTCAATACGTTTATACCATCCATTTCGTTTTGCTTTTTTTCCTAAAATTTTTCTGATATTTTCCTGATCTTCAGACTCTATGCTAGTTAGTTCTTCTACTGTTCTGTACGGAAATCCTCGCACAGGAAGAATGTCTGTCCTTGTTGGACTCTCATTTAAAACGTATTCAATTAATTTGCATATAGCATCCCAAGGCAAGTCGTCAAATAACTGTTCTTCTATGGAATATCCATCTTTACATCTTACAGATTCAATGTTTGCTTTATCAGACTCATTTTTGGATTTTTCAATGTCCTTATTATCGTCATCACAAAAAACTAGTACATCAAATTTACATTTTTTAAGACTCATTGCCATTGTGTAGAATTTATCACCTCCTCCACAATCAATATGTACTATTCCTTGTACTGCAATACCATAACCTCGATTTTCTTGTAAATCATCACTTATGGCCCTAATAATACCTTCTTCTGTAGCTCCTTCACAACATATAATTCGTTTTGCAAAGAAAGCTTCAGGTTTAGAACGTAGTTTTCCTTGTAAGTCTTCATCAAATGTAAAAAGATGATCCTCACCCTTTCGCATTAGGAATATTTGTTCTGCATCAGGCTCTAATACAACATCCCTAGAATGGGTAGTAATGAAAACCTGACCTGTTGTAAGACGAGCTAGTTTCCTGGTTAGATTTCTAACTCGATCCGGTTCTAATCCTTGTTCTATTTCGTCAATTAGAACAATTCCTCCATCTTCTGCGAGTCCATATTGAATCGCTAACGATAAAAGACGTTTGGAACCTTTACCATTTAATTTAAACGGAATATTAAGGGAATGTAAAACTATATTACTCTCTGAATATGCATTGTTTTTAAACTCTAATAACGTTGTAAGGTCTGATATTGTTAGTCCTAAAGCTTGTGCGTCTTTTTTTATTTTTATTGATGTCTCTTTAAATTCATCAAAAGGTTTTAAATCTTTTACGGAATTAAAAATACTACGTCCTATATCAACTATTCTTCGTTCTAGATTTTCTTTATCTTTTTTTTCTAAAGAATTCTTTATACTTGAATATAAGGGAGATCCCTTTGAATATGCAAAATGATTGTCTATATAGTCTGATACCATAAACATGTTAAGTTTTGCCCTATCAGATGCAGTTATGATTTTATTACCAATATCTCTATCACTGACAACTTCCCAGTTAGGTTCAAGTGTATCTGTTACGGTTAAACGAATTTTAAGAGCTATTTTATCATTGGGATCTTCATTTTCGATGTTGGGGTCAATTGTTCCACCTTCTTTTAACAATTGGATATATTCCCCGTATTTCTTTATATCTAATAAGTCTTCGTAAACGTCAATTAATGTAACTTCTATTTGAATTGGAATAGAAGTATCCATATTTGTGAAATCATAATCATTAAAAGTATAATTCCAACTAGGTGATAATACAGCTGAAATAGCTTTTAGTAACGTAGTTTTTCCACTATCTCCGCGACCAATTAATACAACACAGTTTGTTGTACCAAAAACTTGTTGAAAGTTCTCAATACTTCTAAAGTGCTTAATACTTAATGAATATATCTTAGACATAATAAATATTTTTGTTTTATTTAATTCCCAACGCCTTGAAAGCGGCATCCACAGGGTCTGAATAAACTTCCAGACTGAATTTGGAGATTAAGCCGGCGGGTACCTTTCCATATTGCATCATGTCAGCAACGGGGATAAGTATACGTTTTGCTCCTGCATCTGCAGCAATCTGTAATGCTCCGGTTAAATCACTGGTTGGAATAATGGTACCACCTATCGACATCGATCCTAATACACACATCTGTGTCTGTACAGGTCGGGCAGTAAGTCCCGAAACAAGTGATACAAATACTGCCAGTTCAAGACCTTGTAAGGTACCAATACCATTAATATCGGTGGCTTTCAAATGCATCTCTGAATCTGCGAAACGGGCAGACTGGGTGATGCGTGTGAGATTACTTCTGCAGTAATTCACCGCTTCCTTCAACTCATCTGAAATCGCTGTTCCTTGACCAAAACCTGTATGGGTGAATTTTCCATTCCCAGGCATAACCTGTAAATCCAAACGTACAAGACCAATCTGACCTTCACCAGGCTGATGAGCTACACTATAAAGAGAGCCAGACTGCATTTCTCCTTCTGGGATTAAGGCAGAACCTCCATTTTCAGGAGTAGACACAAAGCGCTCCTCGCCATCCTCCAAATCGATGTAACTGAAATGTACATCATAAAATTCCAACCCACCGATTTTCTTGAGCTGTTCTTTGATTCTACGACGACCCACGAGTGCATATTCCAAGCACTTGCGGACATCTTCCTTGCCATAACTTCCATCCGGGAAAATCAGTTTCAACAATCCGCTCACCGTATGCTTTACGGCGATGACATCACGTTGGTTCAGGTCCTTACCTAAACGGAAATACTTCTGAATGGCATCTGCAAAATTCTGTTTTCTCATTTCACGAAGGCATTCAGAGTAATAGTCTGAGATAAAGCCAAACGCATCGGTAAAGAACTCCGGATGCATCTTCGGAATCTCCCATCCTGGCAGATAGTGATGGAAACGGTCGAAAAAGGCCGTGTCTATCATATCTTTAGGGAAAGGGGAAAGCAAATGACTGACGCGTACCAGATTCTCGATACTGCCGTTGATATTGCCCACAAACACCATAGAGGCATTGGCATTGATACTTTCCTTGCCACGGCTGAACGAACCATTCGCCATATAGCCTTTCATAATCTGAATGCCATCCTTGTCCTTCATGTTGATGCCAGCCACCTCGTCAAAGGCCACCACATCCCAGGTACCTACCAATCCCACCTGATGACGTCCCATATTATAAAACAGGTTGGCCACAGTGGTCTGTCCTCCTGATATCAGGATGGAATAAGGCGACAGTTCATCATAGACATACGATTTACCCGTACCGCGAGGCCCTAATTCACAGAGATTGTAGTTGTTCTCAACAAAAGGAATCATACGTGCCACCAGATGCCAGCGTGTCTGTTCGTCCAGATTGCTTGGTTCCATACCCACACTGCGGCAGATAACCTCAATCCATTCCTCTAATGTGAAATACTTGCGACCGTCGATATAATCTTCTAGGTCGGTAGCAGGCATCTGCACTGGTTTTAACGACAGAATCTTGAACGGACTCTCTTTAGAATTCTCATCATAGAGATACTCCATATCGATGATGCACCAGATGCCGCCACAAAGCAGTTTGTCGTATTTCTTGATATACGAATCATCTATGATAACCTTATTGATGTTGATATTGAATATCTGTCCTTCGTAGCTGTCGTTGTGTTCATTCAATCGTACCGACACCTTGTCGATGATTTTATAATGACCCAGTTCACGAATCTTGGATTTAATTTTCTCTGCTTCGTCAGGACGAACATAATTGTCAGCCAGTACCTGCTTGACCATATTCACCCATTGTTCAATACATCCGGATCATCCGTTGCACAATACATGCCCAACAGATACTCCAGTACATAACTCGGTACATTGGCACCTTCCTTGATGCTTTTGGTAAGGTCCTTACGAACCACCTTACCCCCATAATATTGATTCAGTTTAATATCTAATTCATCCATCATTACCATTCAGCTTCAAACATTACACTAACCTTATAACTTTCCTCCCGATACAGGGCAAACTGTTCACTATTCTCCACCTGACGTTCCATTCTCAGTATCACTTCCTGACCATTCAGTTTGGAAATCACATTCTTGAAACGGAACGTATGCTTCTGTTCACGCATTTTCGAATCCTCGCTCTGACTGTCGAAGGTCAGGGTCACGGAATCTGAAATATTCTTCCCTTCAGCCGTATAGAATCCCAGACGCAAGGTGATACCCTTCATCTTTTCAGAAGCAGCTTCGGTCTGATAGAACTTGACCGACTGGCAGGTGGTGGTAACGCGCGACTGTTTACCTAAGATATCCACATCCACTTGTTTTACATCTGTAGTTTTCTTGATGTTCACATGAAGCAAAGGCACTACAATCTCCTGCGGCATACTTCCTCCATGAATGAAACGGCTGCCCGAACCCTGTTTGCGGATACGGCCGATGCCGTTACAAATCTGAATATCCACACCAGCCTTTACACCTACCTGTTCACTCTTCCAGGTCTTCACACCTTTACCTTCCCAAAGGTCCTTACCTATTACAAATCGGCGGTTCTCGATAAAACAGGTACCACCTTGCGCTTTGAAATCCGTAAAATCGGTTTCATCCAACTCCTCGTTCTGATAAATATAACCATGATCGGCAGTAATCAGAATATTGGACCCATTGCTATTGCTGATTAATTTGACCATCTGGACGATGCGTTCCATCTCGTCTTCCGTAGCCTTGAACACATTTGTCTCTGTAGCTAAAGCATCACCCACCTTATCGATGGTATTGCTGTAAATATAAATTAGGTCGTAATCCTTCACCCATTCGCGTCCGTTGCTGATAGCTAAAAACTCGTCGGCTTGGATAGCGGTGCTCTTAGGCACTGCTGTTTGCAGCACCTTTGTACGGTTTTCTGTTCCTTTCGTACTTTTACCATCTGCAAACACTTCGTCTGTTTCTTTATCATACGAGAGTTCACGATGGGGAAGCAGCGCCGCCATACCCAATTGGGTGTAAGAGGGCAACGTACTGAGCATCGGCTCTTTAATAGTGGCTTCCATACGGTTCTCCTGCAAGATGCGCTGTTGTAATTCTTTCATGGTTTCATAGCGCAGCGCATCGCTGATAATCACAAAGAGTCGTTTGCCCTTCTTTACAAAAGGTGCTACGTTGTAGGAATAAAAGAATCGTTGTGAGGATATACGATCCATGTTCCAACGTTCCATTCCGTCTACGATTGGCTGCCATTTCTTAGCCAATAGAGAGAGGAAGGAGTTGGTGTATACCTGTTCCACTTTAAGCGTGATATCTCCAATCAGATTATGACTCTCCGCTAATTTAGCTTCACGGAAGAAATGACGGTAATGCTGGTCGATGATATATAAATCATTCACATAGAGTTTGAATCCATCCTCTGCAGAAAGAATATTCAGCCACTGCATCTTCTTTTTCACGTCCTCAAAAAGCCGTCTTGCTTCCAAGAGAGCCATTAGTGTATGCTGTGCTACGTGAAAGAAGAGTTTGTTGCGACGTTCGCCAACAATAGCTTCCACGTTTTCCGTTGTTATGGTTTCATGCTTTACCTCCTTCCAGATATACTGTGCAATCACCTTGTCTACGCAAGGGAAAGTCTCTATGCGTACCAGTCGTTCGATAGGTTCATGAGCAATCTGATGCATGATACCCAAATCCTTTTCCAACTGTTCTGCCCATAGTTTGTACATCGCCCCGTACTGACGGCTGTCGCGCCAATCGTGCATAAAGATATGAGCTTCGTTACTCAACGTACCTTGCTGTAACACACTTGCCAATTCGTCTTTGAAAAGGACAATCACCAAATCCTTAATCTTGCGCCCTTCGTGATAAGCGAAAGCACGTTCTGCCATTTCCCAATAGGTGTCCAGCAGTCGGTACTTGTATAATTGATCATAGATTTCACTGGTACCACGAATACATTCTTCTGCTAAGATATAGGTCAGTTGGTCGTAAGTGGGTAAGGGAGTATTGGCGGTTACGGCAAGCATCCTATCGATGATGGCTGCACCGCTCATACCCGTCTGCACCTGTGCTGCCAACTGCGTACGGTTGCGCTGCAGCTTGAAAAACTCCAGATGCTCATCCACAATCCGCACCTTCAGTTCCAGCGGGATATTGCATTCCGTAGCATAAAGCGAAGCCATATCTGCTGAGAACTTGGTTCCCTCCAACTGTAAGTCGAGCAGCCAGTTGTCTTCTGCATCGGGTTCAGCTTCCTTACAATAAATCAAGAAACCACGTTCCGGCTGTTCACCCTTTAGAATCTGATATTTCAGAGCAAAAGGATTCTGATTTAGAACGAGCAGTTTTACGCCTTCTATATCCATGCCAGTAGCCAGTTCTTCCATGACACCTTCTGCATCATACCAGAAGATGTATCGGTATTTATTGAACTGCTCACTGAGCACTTTCTGTATCTTTATTTTATTCGAATCAATCATTTAATTCACTTCTTTTTTCAATTAGTCTCTTCCTTTTCTTCACTTGGTGATGTACTTGGAATAAACTTGGAAACATCCTGGAAAGAACTTGGAAAGTTCTAGTCAGAATATTGTTGTATTCCATTGATGATTAACATGATATAACTTGTGCATAACTTGGAAACATCTTAGGAAATAACTTAGGAAAATTTCTATAAAATCTTCTTTTATATTCCTATTTTTTCTTTTCCAATCCCTTAATCGGTTCTACCAATGGATAGAACTTCGGATAGTTTTTGCGTACACCGTCATCCAGGTCGATGCTGATGCGCTGACTTGCCATCTGAACCAGGATTTGTTCAAAGTCCTTCACTTCGTGGAGCTGTTCGCTCAGTTCATCGGCAGCCTTGCGGGCTTTGTTGCGCTGTGCCTGACTGAGGTCGTCGCGGAGGGTCTGGTCCTCTGCTTCCTGCTGCTGTTGTTCTATCTTGTCGATATAAGGCACCACATAGTCTGCATGGAGTTTCGACAGCGTATCGGGTTCAATACGGTGCATATAGACCAAAGCTTTGAAATGTCCCTTCTTTCGCCTGTCGCCCATCTTTGAAGAGAACAACCAGTAAATCGGTCGTTTCTGATACATCTTACCGTCTATATGGTCATTAAAGAAGTCCTTGAAGAGGTATTCACGCAGCGGCTTGCACAACTTAGCATCAATATATCTGAGGTTCTCTTGGAAGGTATCTTCACCAAAGAGTACTTTGATAGCCTGTTCGATACGAACGGTCATGTCGTCGGAGAAGTATTCACCATTCAGAATCGGTACTATACCGTCATCATCAATTACCAGTCTGCCTGGAGCACCATCGTCTATGCCGTCTACTTTTACTCCTAAAGCATTCAGGTCTTGATGCTGACTGGCTATAATCAATCCTGGCTTGTCCACACTGTAACGACCCATAAAGCAACCGACCAAATAACTAATAAGTTGTTTGATAATCACATCTTCGTGCCATACGATTTCGTTGTCCTCGATACTGATTTCTCCTTTCTGAAGAATGGTGATTTCAGACAAAGGAACATCCGGTGTGAGTTCGTCTTGAAGGCCGTAGATTTCAATAAACTGATGATTGAGTTCTTCTTCATTGGCGTGAAGTTGTTTGAATTTATCTGCCCAATATGATTTATATTCAGTCATAAGCAAATCAAGGCGGTAATATTGCATAACAGGAGTATCTTCGATAGTTGCTGTTACGAGTCCTAATCCTTCTTTTTGAAGACGTATCAATTCGTTCTGTTGAAAGTCCCAGGAGGTTTCGTGGGCATCCCAATCGAGTTTGGAGATTGAGATGTTTTCTGCTGATATTAAATTTAAATCCTCTTTGTTTGAAATTGAAATAAATGGCAATGATTTAATAGCTCCTTCTGTGATTCCTATTCCAGGTGAAAATATTTCTATAAAAATTTTGCACACATTTGAATTAAGGAAAGCTGCAAATAATGGTAGATACTCTTCATTTGAGTGTAAAAAGAATTTTGAACCAGCACTTTCAAACAGATATGTATTATCTGAATATCTAAACGAAGGTCTTTCACCTGCGGATGTTGTCCAGGTTAATCCTTTCTTAAACGAATATGCTAAACCCTGTGGTCTAGATCTCAATTTTCCATTATCAAATTTGAAATTTTTAATTTCAAATCCATCATTTTCCCAATCCAAAACACTTACTCCATTTCCATACCATTTGCGAAAATCACCTCCCGTCTCTACATGAAACCATTTTGACTGTATCTTATTATTTGAGATTTCAAACCACAATCTTATGAATTTAGAATTATCACCCGTTTTTAATCCTTGTTTTGCGTCACCATAATTTGATATAGGAGATTTAGAACAACAAGAAATAACTGATTTATTCATCCAAAAACCAAATTGATAATTTTTAAAATCCATAAAAGATTTAATATCGATATTTTTATATCGATTTATATTTTCGATAAATTCATTTTTTTTACCTTCTGAAGTCCTAGGTCTTTTTAAATAGAAACATTGTGTATTCTGTTGGTTTCTTTTAGAGGAAACAAAGCAAACAGACTGAACAACTTCACCTTTAATTTCTTCGAATGTATTAGGCCCAAGATATAATATAGAATTAAAGTTGAAATCCTGTTGATCTATTAATGTTTTTCTAAAATCTGAATAATTCGATTTAAACATCCAAGAAGCTTGATTAATCATCGCGAAATATCCATTTTTGATTAACGTCCTATGACAACGTTCCATAAACATAGCCATAGTGTCTATTTGTGTTATTGGATAATTTATTAATGAGTATAGTTTTAAATCATCTCCCATACCCTTACCCAAATAAGGTGGGTTTGTCACCACACAATGATATTTACTACTCAGATATTCCGCCTGTTTCTTCAATACCTGTTGCTTCTCACCAAACAAACCACCAGAAACTTTAATACGTGCACATTCCTCAGTAGAAATCTGTAGCAATGATCCGATAGTATCTACATGCACAAACTGCCACATGGTAGATTTTTTATCCCAGTTGCCTGTAGAAGCAATCGTATCTTCATCTATATTCTGCAAAGCGAGAATATTTGGCTGCACTGGTCTGCGGAGATAACGGCTATGGTAAGCACGTGCCTTCATAGTCAGAGCAAACGAAGCCAATTGATAGCAACGACGGTCAATATCCAAGCCATAGAGGTTGTTGGTCAAGATAGCCGTTGGGATGTCGCGACTGGTATATCCTTCTTCCTCGTACATCTTGCAGAACAGGTCGAAAGCATAAACTAAAACGTGACCGCTACCGCAGCATGGATCAATGAAATGGATATCAGCTGCAGAGTGTATGTCTTCGGGAATGGTGTCTGTCTGACCTTCGGGGGTTGGAATATAATACGGCATCTTCTGTTGGAGTGTACTTCCTGGATGAAGGGTCATCCAGATACGGCCTAGGGAATTTTCTACCATGTAGCGCACCACCCAATGTGGGGTGAACAACTGGGTAGCCGCAGCTTGTTCGTCGCTCTTCAAACCACCCTTCTTGCTCTTTTTCTTTTCGGCATCGTTTTTACGGTCGGTGATATAGAACTGATACAGCCAACCCATGATTTCCACATTCTGACAATCCTCGTCTGTCATGCCTTTACGGATGTCCGATACAAAACTCTGATCGGAAAGCAAGTCATCGGGCAACAGCAATTCGGTATAGTCGCAGATATGCTCAAACAAGAACGGCATGGTTTCACCCCACTTGTTGCAAACCGCCACTAACAAACAGCGATAGAGCTGTGCTTCTGGCAACATCAAATCATCGGAGGTAATGCGCAAGTCTTCATCTACACTGCCCGCCATAGCATCCTGCAACAGTTCAGGACGCATTTGTCCCGCAGCCGCAGTTACCACCATTGGCGTATTATAGCCATTCGCATCCATGAAACGGAGGGCCATCACACGGTTGAACCAGGTGTAAGCCACTTCCTCCGTCACCAGTTTGCGTGCATCGGCTATCGGATTCTTGGATTTTTCATCCACGTCTTTGAGTTTGGCATTCACCGCCTCCTTCAGTTTACCAATCTGCGTTTCATACCCACGCAGTTCCGCATTATCCTGCGTCAGCACAAAGTCCATCTTCGTACCAATCAGCGACAGCAGTTTGCTTCGTGTCTGCTGTGCGAATGTTTTCAGTGCTGCTGTATTTGTTGCCATATATCTAAATTCTTTATTGTTGTTGAAAGTTTGTTTCTCGTAAACTTCTCGTAATTACTTATCTGTTACAAGTACCCAAGCCTTTCCTTCAACTATTCCTTTTCAATTTTTTAGTATCTTCGATTAAATTATCCAACTCATGACGATGTTGATCATAAAGCATATATTGTTCATTAGCCCATTTCTTTGCCTGTAAACTACTTACATGACCAGCATTCTTCAGAACTTCACGTCCGGTGAATGTCAAGAATCCATTTAACTTCTCTTCCCAATCATTCATGTATATCGGAATATGCTTACGAGCCTGGTCTTCTGCATAATCCAAATACATTGTGACAATTCTATTCAGTTCTTCTATTTCATCTTTATGAAGATAATTTTTCGCAATATCAATATCTTTCTTACGTACGACTGCCCCTTCAAATGAGGTTAACCCCATATTATCTTTTGTAGCATCAGCTCTGAGTTTTATTAATTCAGATGCTGTATGTCCATGTACGGAATAATGTAATTTATTTTGTACCGTTTTGAAAAACAGTTGAGTCCTTTCATCTTTGCTATCATAATCAATAGATGTCTTATAGATGTCCTTGATTTTTTCATAAAACCGTTTCTCGCTGGTGCGGATATCTCGAATTCTATCCAGCAATTCATCAAAGTAATCAGCTCCAAAAGGTTTCGGATTTTTTAAACGAGCATCGTTCAATGCAAATCCTTTTTTGGTATACTCAGTTAAAACCTGTGTAGCCCAATTTCTAAAATGAATACCTATTCGGGAACGGACACGATAACCTATCGCCAAAATCATTTGGAAATTGTAATGAAGAGGTTCTCTCACTATCTCACGATCACCTTCTTGTTGAACTGTTCGGAATTTCCGAACAGTTGACTCATCATTGGGCAATTCCCCATCCTCAAAGATGTTCTTAATATGCTCACTGATAGATGACTTTGATACTTGATACAAGTCTACCAATGCTTTTTGTGTCATCCATATATCTCCCTCTGAAAAGAAGACATCTATTCTTGTATCTCCCTTTTCATTCTGATAGATAAGAATTTTACCTTTATTATCTTGTTGCATAATCGTCCGCTTAATTCAATTTGATATTTTTATTTTCCTTGATGACACCCATCATTTTTTGGCGCAGAGCACTCAGATAGTGGTCCACATCTTCTTCGGTCTCCAGCATGGATTTCTCGAAAGCTATAGACATGGCTCTTTCCTTCTGGACAACCACCTTTACCACTTTATGTGGTGTAGTCTTTTTCTTATTCTTATCTTTATTATCTTCTAAAGTCTCTTTCTGTTTGGCCTCCTCCTGACGCTTCGCTTCTTCTTCGACCCATTTATTGATAGCATCGAAACTCTGCTGATAGGACTTCTCAATCTTGCCCGTCATTGCCTTTAAGTTACCAATGTAGCGTTCCTTTTCGGTAGTATCGGCCAATACCTTAAAGTAGGTTTCAATCTGACTGCGAAGATTATCTGGCAGCTGTGCAAAGGCAGGCATTTCTTTCAGACTCTGCAACTTCTCGTCCATCAACGTTTTTATTTCATTACGAGTTTCTACCTGCTTGTCATAAATCTCGGTGGAAATAGCATTCGACACTTCTTTGGCCTTAACCATCATCGTCCACGGATTCTTACTGTTATGGATGGTAGTTAACATGTCGGTATATTCTTTGGATACGTAGGAAAGGTTAGCCTGATTGCCATTCTTGAAATCTTCAATATGCTTGAAGATCTGGAACTGCGGACCATTGATGAAATTGCGGATTTCGTCTGCAATATCCAATTTATCATCGAGTGCATCTTCCATTTTCTTGGTGTTCTGATACAAACCAGGATATACCATGACAGTCAGAGCCTTCAATTTAGTAATGACTCCTTCCATTGGAGCCACGAATGGATAATGATGACGATTATAGATGACATTCAATTCATCAATATCGCGTTGCAATCTTTCGATAAATGCAGTGTGTACATCCTTTGCGCTCTGTGACGTACAACTTTTGTCGTCGAAGAACTCTTTATAATAATTCTTCAACTTGGTAATCTGAGAAGGTGTGATTGCTTCTTCAATATCTACAATGGTATTGGCCTGCTGTGTAGCATTGGTCAAAGTGGTATACAAATCTCGATCAGCTACAGGCTGTCCGTTGCTGCGGAAAGAGATCTTATCCAGTTTATAGAGTTTGGCAATGATGCAGAGTGTAGCGGTTTCGTACCATCCATACGTGTTTCCACGGAAATGATCGACCAAATCCTTGATTTTGGTGCGTACTGCCATTCGTTTCTGCTTATTGATTTCATTGAAGATTTCTGTACTGCAGGCATCTTCTTTCATAGAACCAAAGAGCTGTCCTCCTGTAGAGCTGTTGATGATTCCTCTAAGCATGGCATCATCGTATTCCACGGTGAGCATCTTCAAGTTGGTATAAACTTGTTCCACCAAAGTTTTCATACCTTCAGTAAGACGATTTTTGAGGTCTAACGACTTGATATCTGTCAGTTCCTGACCAGCGATATAGAGACGGGCAGACTTGGTCAAGTTGGTCAGACGATCTACGATGGCTTCGCGACGGCGGCTGTTCACTCTTCGCTTGTCAGAAATAATCTGCTGACGATAGCCATCATCATTGCGAGAGAGTAAGCGGGTAAGACATTTATCCGCCTTCTTGAACATGACAATATCTTCTGCCATATATTTATCCTCACCCAATACCACACAGAGCTGGTTAGCATGCTGCATGGAGTACATGGCTATATTTTCAGGGGCTGTACTCATCAGGTTGTTCAGCGGGGTAATGAAATGTATGAACATTTCTGCATCACGTCCGTCCTGCACTTCGTCCACCATACGTCCGTATGGGAATATCTTGAAGTTGGAGAGTTTGATTTTCGAATCAGAAAAGATCTCATCTCGAAAAATCTTCTTCAGCTCTTCGTTGGTTGCTTCTGGACGCAGATCTTCATTCTTTATCTCCGTCTCGATGTCTTTCTCTTCGTTGGTCTGATAGTTATATTCATCATTGGCTCCCTTTTCAATATACGACTGGCGTACCAGTTTGTTGAGCGCTTCCTGGATATCGCTGCGATAAGCCGGGAAGTCCGTATCGAGTGTCGGAAGCATAATACGTGTGATGTTGTCGAGCGTAGAAGGGAATCCCTTTACATACTTGACGAGAAAAAGTGTCTTAAGCACCTTCAATGCCAAATCATCATTGAGCGTACGTTCCGCCTGTTGGATATCAGAAGAAATTTTAGTTTGGAGCACACCGCGCAGTCCTTCATACATATCGCAGAACTGAACAATATGATCCAGATCTTTCTCCTGATAAAGTTTAGCAACATCCTGTGTAATGGTCAACATGCTTCGTTCGCCTACGGACTGCTGCTTACCGCTAAATGCATTGTTCTTACTCAATTCAATAATGGAAGCCTGCAAGAGGTTGAACTGATAATCCATAAAAGGGAAACAAACAGCGTACTGCTCATCGCTCTTATAATTATTTTTGAACTGACTCTGATCGCCAAAATTGAACAGACTCTTGATAATGTTTTTCTGTTTGTCGTAAATAGCGCTTAATCCTGAATTCGCTTCAGGAGTTTTTTCCAACAAACGGCGCTGTATGACTTCATCGGCATTGGCACTGGTCAGATAGATACGGGTAGTGAAACGTCCCTGAATACGAGAGAAGTCATTGCTCTGCTGTGCATTCAAATCGCCCAAAGTAGATTCCATATCCATCTGAGAGGTAACCACCATAAAGGCTCTACCGTCTGTCTTATCGGTCAGACCTTCAGCAATAGTCTGTAAAGACAACATACGGTGCACATCCTTACCAATGAACTGTCCGACTTCATCTACAAAGAACACGAAGCGGCTGCCTGCAGGCTGTTTGGCCAGATGTTCCTTTACCAAAGTAACAAAGCTGTCAATATCCATCTTGAAGTTGGCTATCTGTGCTCTGATATTTTTATCGGCTGTAACTTTGTCGATTCCCTCTATATCAGCCACGACTTCAGCCAATTTCTGAAGCTTCAGCAAGATAGACTTACGGGCATCTTCCCATTTCTCACCAAAGCGTTTTTCATATTCCGCTTTCAGTTGTCTGTATTTACCCTGATTATCAAAATAACGTTCGATTTCTGCTATTTCAGGTTTCTTGTCATCGTAACCGAATTTCTTATTGAATACCTTCAGGAAGATGGCTAGTACTGGGTCGTTTACATTTTTACCCAGACCATCGTGCAGTTCCTGGATATTGAACAAAACACTTTCCGTAGGGACTTTACATGCTTTGATGATATTTCCTCTCAATTCAAAATCTTTCTCCGCCTTATCAGCAAAGATGTCGGCACATTTACGACCTTCGATTTCCAACTTGTTTTCAAGGACATAAGATAATATTTTCAGCAAATGAGACTTACCACTACCGAAGTCACCTGAAATCCAAACACAATTAGCTTTGGAAGTGGGTAGAAGTGAGTCAAACAGTCTAGGAAGCAGACGTATCTGTTCCGCAGTGATGACGTATTCTGTAATTTCATCAGCCAACATCGCTGTACTGTCGGCCTTGATAACACCGTTAATCTCACGGTTGATATCTTTCTTGTATATTAATTGCTGAATCATTGTATTTAGACGGTTACGTTGTTTACTTTAATTTCATTGAGGTTATGACCTCTATAATAGTTCTCATCCGATATGGTACCGAAAAGAAAAAGTTGCAGGTTATTGTATTCACCAGGAAAGAACAAAATAAGATTGTTGTTCATGGCGAGTTCTTCTATATTGTTCAAGATACCGTGTGAACGGATGAACGGATAGATTCGGCCAACGCCTGTAATGAACATGAAATCAGGATTGCTTTCGCATATTTTATCCTGTATGCGAGGAATAATGACTGATTTTATATCTAATATGCTGTCGAGCGTTGACGAGATATCTTCTTGAGGTATATCAGATTCTTCCTCTAAGATGGTTTCCAAGACTCCTTCTTCCTCCAACAATTGCATGGCCAGTTCATAAAGATTGATGATAATGGCAGTCTTTCCTTTTTTGCCCAGACGCGATACCAAGCGTTCTAACTGTCCGTCAAGTTCTGTCTGACCGGTTACGGGGATGGGCTGAATGAACAAGGGAAGTTCGCCTACGAGGTTCTTGCCAAAATCCGGAGATATCAATTTTCGGAAAATCTCTTCAAAGAGTATATCCATATCTATATTGTTATTCATATAAACTGCATGCATTACTAATTTCATTATTCGAATAAAGGAATATGGCAAGCCACTTCGGATCATCTTTCACGATAACGCGTTCCACCTTTTCAGGCAGGTAAGGGCGTTGCAACACTCCGGTCTCAATGGACTCTATCAACTCTGATTGCTCAAGAATGCGAAAAACTACCTGGCGAATCTTTGACACTGTCAAATCGGTAATTTTTTCAAGTTCGGGATGTACATACTTCTTTTCATTGAAAAACTCATTGAAATTGGCATGTGTCACCTTTTCACTCATATTGAAGAAACAATCACGTACATTTACGGCAATAAAATCAAATATCAGCACATGAGCCTTACAAATAGCCAAAAGCAATAATAATCGCTTTACTGAATTAGAGCCATCTACCATCAGCTGCTGTTCCGTTTCATTCAAAGCTTCGATACGCTTCTTCACAAGAGAAAAGAATCGTTTGTTGGTCGAAACCTTCTCCTTCTCCATAAGGTTCTCTTTGAATGTGCGTTCTTTGGTGATATCCCAATTGCGTCCCGATTCCAAGAAAGCCTCTGCAACCGCACAAGTTTCATTCAAGAGGAGTGTACCTGCTGTGAATGTTAGATTATATGTTTGTTCAGTAGCCATTATTGTTCTCTTGATATTTTAGAGTCAACCAATAAATCTCGTATATTGACATTTAACACAGATGCAATTTTAGACAGCATTTGCAAATCTGGCTGTATGGTATTGGTACACCATTTTGAGACCGTAGCCGGATCGCGTTCAACTTGAACTGCAAGCCATTTTCCAGTATGTCCTGTCTCAGCTAAAACTGCTTTGATGCGATTGATATTATTAGTCATTTGGATTTATGTATTATAATTATGAATTGCTTTTTGCAAAACTACATAAAATATTCAATAATATAACCATTTAGCCTTAGAAATATTGCGATACCAAGTAAAATAGTTTGCGTATGGTGTAAATAAATGGATATTTTGGTTTTGATGCAGACCCAGTATTGAATTTATGTGGCTTTGTTCTGAGTTCTCGTGGAGAATATATGAATACAGTTTGGACTACTAATCCTGTTTTGCTCACGACATTAATTTCGTGAGCAAAATATAATGCATGGTGTATCAGGTGTTTAGCCTATCATAAAAATCCATGACCGATGTGTACTACCTGCAAATATTCTCGTCTATTTCTATTTTATGCCTTCCGACAACAGTACGTAAGTTCTTTTTTATAGATGATAAAAAGGTATTGCTGAACCATTCATAGAATGTGTTTTTAACAAATGCAGCTGTGGCGTCTCCGTTTATGTTGTACTGGCATGCTATGTTCTAAGAAAAATTCTTGAGGGAAACTTGAGTAATTTCAAAACTTCGTCTAATGTGAATTTCTGTTTTTGTTAATGGTTCACGATTTGTTACAAAATCACGTACGCTTTCGCAGATCTGTAAACTCTCCATATCGTTAAATCCAAGTTCACGAAATGTTTCCTGGGTGTACTTCAACACATCGTATAATTTTGCATCTTCTTCTTTCTCCTTTTCAAGATCATATTGGTATTGTTCATGTTGAATTTGTTGATGCAGTAGTTCTGCTCTTTTGTTGATATTTTCTTTTTTGTCTGGCAGAGTTCAGGAATAAAAAGATTGGCTTCGTATTTCAATCTCATCATTTGCTTCCTGAGTTTACTGCTTTAGAAAATGTGATGATTCCAGCTCTTATAGCTAAGAAGAGTGCTCATGATG
>Ga0172377_10002490_pt1 | contig 18818 bp, 13 predicted proteins | sample Pumphouse3metaG_FD_119749 | JGI IMG/M metagenome (GOLD analysis project Ga0172377, IMG submission 119749) | Leachate microbial communities from a municipal landfill in Southern Ontario, Canada - Pumphouse #3 metaG | ecosystem: Engineered > Solid waste > Landfill > Unclassified | place: Canada...
TCGGTGTCTTTGAAACCACGGTTTATGCTGGATAGTGTTATGCCTTTAAAAACTCTGGGGTTTGGGGCAAAGCCCCAATTAAAAGTTGCTGCAAAATTTCGTTTCAGACATAACCAAGACAGTTTCACGACACTCTTAATTTTCTTAGGTCCAAACTTCTTTACTTCAATTACAACAAGGCCTCCCACAAATAATACAAGTTTTTTCTATTTCATATTTCATATTTGCCATCTATTTCACTCCAGTTCTATTCATTGATATTTGAATAATCTGCTCTAAAATAGACCTTATATCCATTAATCTTAAATCCATACTTTTTTAACATCTTTACGATAAGATTTCTGATAGCATTACCACTTTGATTCATTTCAATAAAAATTTTACCATCAATGTTTCCTGCTTTTCTCAAATCAGATGACTTTCTAGAAAAATATTTCTTTTTCTTCCCATTCATTTCACTGCTATTTTCAAAACTTATAAATTTTTTTCCGTCAATTGACATTAAAATCTCAGAAGTTTTAACAAGCACATCTTGCCATGTCTTTACCTCTATAAGTTTATGATCATTAATTTTAAATGCCGCAGGTCTTTTATGGGTAAAATTTTCATACAAAGTATGTTCTACCCTGCTATCTACTACATATTCCGCATAATTAGGAATAGTCTTTTTTTCAACTTCCTCTTCTGTTTCGCCTGGCACATCAATTCTTTCTACTTCAAGCATATCAATTCTTTCTACTTCAAGCATATCAATAAATTCTTCAATTTTCTTTTCATAACGATTTATTTCTTCCGCCATATCAGAATATTGCGTTACCCCATCAAAGTTTCTATTAGTTACAGCTGTATTAATTCTATCACCGATAGCTTCTATAGAATCATTGATTATTTCTCGTAAAAGCTCTAAACATTCTGAAATATCAATTGCTTTATCTGGAAATTCTTCTTTTAATTTATCAAGTACATCATTGCATTCCAATTACTTCACCCCCTAATATTCCGCTTTATCTTCAGCTATTTTTTCAAAATTTTAATTTTTTTCTTCATTAACATAAGAAACAGACTCATTGGCACACATTAATTCCGCTTGCTCCATCACTGTATCTATCGCTTTAATTTGCTGATCTGGCGGATAGCCATATTTTTTAAGCAGTCTTCTAATGGTCATACGCATCTTCGCCCTGACGGTATCTCTCAGATTCCAATCAACACTCATACTTCTTTTGATTGATTCTGTAAGATCTACTGCAATTTGCTTTAGAATTTCATCGCCAAGAACTTCTTTTGCTGATTCGCTATCTGCTAAGACATCGTAAAATGCTACTTCGTCGTCATTTAATCCGGTATCTTCCCCTCGCTTATGAGCCTCATTCATCTCTTTCGCAAGTCCTATAAGTTCTAATATTACCTGAGTCGTTTCAATAGCTCTGTTTTGATATTTCAAAAGCGTCTTCTCGAGCATTTCAGAGAATTTTTTCGATTGCATAAGGTTTCTTCTTGAGATCGCTTTTACTTTTCCTTTTAGTAATCTGTTCAACAATTCAACCGCTAAATTCTTTTGTTTAAGTCCTTTAACTTCTTCCAAGAATTCATCTGAAAGAATCGCAATATTAGGTTTTTGAAGACCTACTTCTCCTAAAATATCAATAACCTCTTCCGAAATAATCGATTTTGAAATAAGCTGATTAAGTTGAAAATCTAATTGAGTTGAAGTTTTCTTTTTCTGCTCATCCGGTATCATTTTGATGATTCCGGATTTTACAGCTTTCAAGAAACCGATCTCTACATTAAGTTGTTGAGCTTCATCAGTTGTAACACACAAGGAATAAGCCTTTGAAAGTTCTGTTGTATATTTTAAGAAGTCCTTTTTAACTTCTTCACCTTTACCCAGGACAAAATCAATGGTTTCAACAATAGCCTGCATTCTGTCACTTGCTTTTCCTGTCAAGAACTTCGAATAATCATGGCCATGTAAAATATCCTTTATGACATCATATTTCTCAAGCATTAATTCTACGACCACATCTGTATCTATACCCGTATTCTTTCTATCGCTTTCTGTGTATTGAGTTAATGCATGTTTCAAGCTATCCGCAATACCAATATAATCTACAATAAGTCCACCTGGCTTATCCTTAAATACTCGATTAACCCTTGCTATTGCCTGCATCAAGTTATGGCCCTTCATTGGCTTATCAATATACATGGTATTCAGACTAGGAACATCAAAACCAGTCAACCACATATCCCTTACAATAACAATTTTAAGTTCATCGCTATTATCTTTCATGCGTTTTGCCAAAAATTCTCTTCTCTCTTTATTGCCAATATGGGGTTGTAATTTTGCATTATCACTTGATGATCCTGACATAACAACTTTAATAATACCTTTATCATCATCATCACTATGCCATTCAGGTCTAATCTTAACAATAGCATCATATAAATCAACACAAATTCTTCTAGACATCGCAACAATCATGGACTTACCAAAAGATTCTTTTTGTCTTTCTTCAAAATGACTAACGATATCCTTCGCTACTAATTCAATTCGTTTTCCTGAACCTACCAGCGCTTCCAAACGCGACCACTTACTCTTTAGCTTCTCTTTTTGTTCTTGCTCCTGATATTCAGTTATTTCTTCATATTCTTCATCTACAACAGGTTTCACTTCTTCTGGCAAATCTAATTTAGCAATTCTGCTTTCATAGAAAATCTTAACCGTTGTATTGTCTTCAACGGCTCTTGTCATATCGTATATATCAATATAATTACCAAATACCGCTGGGGTATTTTTATCACTAAATTCTATCGGTGTTCCAGTAAAGCCAATATAAGAAGCATTCGGAAGTGCATCTCTCATGTATTTTGCATATCCATATTTAACATTTGCTTCTTCTTTCCCTTCTACCACATCTGCATTAAATCCATATTGACTTCGATGGGCTTCATCAGCAATAACAATAACATTTTTTCTATCTGTAAGAACGGGGACTTTATCCCCTTTTTCTTCCGGCGTAAATTTTTGAATCGTCGTAAAGATAATGCCACCGGAATCCCTTCCTGATAGAAGCTCTCTTAAATGACTTCTTGAATCCGCCTGTACTGGATCCTGTCTCAATAAATCTTTCGATTTTGAAAAAGTGCTATATAATTGATCGTCCAAGTCATTTCTATCTGTAATCACAACAATTGTCGGATTGTTCATTCCAAGCACTAGCTTTCCTGCATAGAAAACCATAGAAAGACTTTTTCCACTTCCTTGAGTATGCCATATGACGCCAATTCTTCTGTCACCAGAGCCTTCTGTCGCTCTTTTTGTACTTTCAAAAGCTTTATTTACAGCATGATATTGATGGTACCCTGCCAATATTTTGGAGGTTTCACTTCCATCCGTTTGAAATAAAATGAAGTGCTTTAAGAGATCCAAAAATATTTTTTTATCAAACATTCCTTTTATAAGGACTTCCAGCTGCGGAATTGATGGCGAAGCAAAATCTTCACCATCAATGGTTCGCCACATCATAAAACGATTTTCACCAGCTGTTAATGAGCCTGCTCTTGCGTTAATGCCATCACTCGTTACCATAAAGGCATTGTAAGCAAATAATGATGGGATGGTCCCTTTATAGGTTTGCAGTTGATTGTAACCGTCACTAATATTTACCTCTTCATTAGAGGAGCTTTTGAGCTCAATGACAACCAATGGCAAACCATTTACGAACACGACGACGTCTGGTCTTTTTTCAACCCTGTTTTCAATAACAGTAAATTGGTTGCACACCAACCAGTCATTATTACGCTTATCTTCAAAATCAAATATATAAACCTTTTTCGTAACAAATCTATCCTGTTCTCGAACCGTTACGTCAATTCCATCCGTGATCATCTTTTGGAACTCTCGGTTATTAATGATCAAACTTGGATTTTGAGGAATTGTTATTTTTCTAAAAGCTTCCTCTAATCCTTCCTTTGGAATTACTCTATTGATTCTATATAATGCTTCTCTTAATCTTGCTTTCAGAATAACATCTGAATAATCTTCTCTTTCAGAATACTCTCCCTCAGGAGAGATTTCCGGTCCAAAAACTGTATCATAATCTAACTCTTTAAACAAATCTATCGTCGCTTGTTCAAGCTCTTCTTCGGTGAAGCTGTACATGATTCATCCCCCTTTCATTTAAATAGTTTCTTCAGGGACTTAAAGATATCAAAGAACGTTCTATTATACGCTTTGTTATAGGCATACTTTTTAGAATTTCTACCCCATTCATACCCTCGCGGCATCTTGATTTCTGCCCTCTGAACTACTTGTCTTTTGATACTCGTCCTTGCTGATATTCTTTAAAGGCTTGGTTTCCTTATGCCAAATTTCATAATGCATCACTTTTTGACTTTAGAGGCACTCTTATTTCTCCTGACATTAGCTTCGGAAGGAGATTGTCTCTGATTAGTTTTAATCTATAGCTTTCATATGTGTTTTTTTTCTGATACAATTTTTCAATAATTCCAGAAAACTTATCTTGAATACCCTTATCAGATATAACAACTTGCTTACTAGCTATAAAACTCTTGAACTGAAAATTACTAATCCCTGTAGATTGTACTTGATGTGTTTCCATTACTCCGCTATCATATAAAAACTGTAAATAGAGATATAGAATTTTAGAATCCAGAACACTATTTGTCCTCATAACTCTACAGAAATTAGAAAAAGACAAAACATTATCGTAATCATTTATCATTCCTTTATGAATGTATATTGTCCTACCTGTTGGTCTTCCTTTAGTTCCTCCAGAGATCTCCAAAATAATATCTCCGTCTAGCAAGTTTCTTTTCTTAAAACTATTCTCTTTTATATATCTTATTGGAATATCGGCTTTATTTCCATTTTGCAAATCAGGGAAATCTGCACCTCTAATGCAATATATTTTCTGGGAAAAATCATCATTTTCCTTTTCTTTTCCCCAGTCTCCACCTATAACAAAATCTAGAGTCTCTTCAATAGCTTTCACTTTCCACCCTTTAGGAATCAACCCGAGTTCGCTTTCAACCATTTCACCACCACTGGATTTATATGGTTTTCCTTCTTCGTTAGGGAACTCAAAATCTACAAACCAGTGTTTAAAAATTATCTGTGCCATTTCTTCTAAGTCTTTATTAATTCGGTTGTTGATTTCGATTTTCTCATCTAGAGTTGAGAGGATATTGGCTATTGCTTTTTGTTCGGTTAATGGTGGAATCTGAATCTTAAATTCTTTAACTACCTTTCCTGAAACTTCCTTGAAAGTAGATCCCCCAGCAATCATCTCAATATCTGTTTTCTTTTGCTTCATTAAGTAATAAAGAAACAAATTATAAGTCACTCTTTCATTGCAAACTATACTCTTAAATCCTTGATTTGTACTCACATCTTTTCCAGCAATCGCAACATACCCAATTGGTGCTCTTGAACTAAAAAGCACGGTACCCTTAGACAATAGCTTTGCACTAGAATTTTCCAAACCAACTTTTGTAATTGATCTTTCCCCTTTATAAATAAACCGATCTGAATATCCAGATAAATCTTTTGGTGTTATCCATGAAATATTTCCGTTCCAGTATTCCTCGATTTTTGTTTTTGGCGTTCCACCGCCGACAACTTTACCTATTTCACCTATCTGTTTTACTTCCCAATCATCAGGAATCATTCCCAATTCCGTTTCATTAAAACTCATATCCAATACCCCCTAGATTTTCTCTAACCTCATTTTCTAGGCTTCTTGATTTTGCAAAAATCTCTGCCAAATCTTCGGTAATTTTTGTCATCTTTTCGTCAAATGGCTCTCCGTCATCTTCTACTTCTTCGATACCAACATATCTACCCGGTGTTAAAATATACTCATGCTCTCTGACTTCTTCAAGAGTTGCCGATTTACAGAAACCTTTGATATCTTCGTATGTACTTTCTTCATCAGTGCTTCTCCAAGCATGATAAGTATCAGTAATTTTTTTAATGTCTTTTCCATCATCCAGAACTTTATGGGTTCTGTCTTCCATATAACCTAATTTTTTTGCATCAATAAAAAGGATTTTTCCTGTTCGATCTCGAAATCTTTTATCCCTTTTATTTTTAGCTAAGAACCATAAACAAACCGGGATCTGTGTTGTATAAAAAAGTTGTCCTGGTAAAGTCACAATACAATCTACTAAATTCGCTTCAATTAGATTTTTTCTGATTCCATCTTGATTCGATGTATTGGTTGACATAGAACCATTTGCTAATACAAAACCAGCTAAGCCATTTGGCGAAAGTTTTGATACTATATGCTGAATCCAAGCATAGTTAGCGTTATTTACTGGAGGCATTCCATATTTCCATCTGACATCCTCTTGTAATCTACTAGCTCCCCAGTCCTTCATATTGAAAGGGGGATTTGCCATGATATAGTCAGCTTTTAATCTTTTATGTTCATCGTTCGTAAATGTATCCGCATCTCTAGAGCCAATATTTCCATCGATCCCTCTGATAGCCAAGTTCATTTTACAAAGTTTCCACGTTGTAGCTGTATATTCTTGACCAAAAATATGAATATCATCTCTTCTTCCTGAATGTTTTTCAACAAACTTCTGACTCTGCACAAACATACCACCACTACCGCAACAAGGATCATATACTCTTCCTTTATAAGGCTGAAGCATTTCTACTAAAAGCTTTACAATTGATGGTGGGGTATAGAAAGTACCTTCAATTTTACCAAACTTACCTAAGAAGAACTCATACACTCTTCCAAGCACATCTTTTGCTCTGCTTTCTTTATCTCCCATTTTAAATGAAAGCATATCCACAAGCTCTCCAAGCTTATGTTTGTCTAAAGCTGGTCTTGCATAATTTTTTTGAAGAACCCCCTTTAATCCTGGATTCTCCTTTTCTATTGCGACCATGGCATCATCTATAATTTGACCGATTGTTGGTAACTTTGCGCTATTTTTAATAAAATCCCATCTTGCCTGAGATGGCACAAAAAAAACACCCTTTTCTGTATAGGCATCTCTTTCTTCTTCAAATCCATCTCCTGCTTTAACCAACTGATTATATCTTTCCCCAAAAGCATCCGATACATATTTCAAAAATACAAGACCCAATATTACGTGCTTGTATTCTGAATTTTCAATATTACCTCTTAGCTTATCTGCCATTGCCCACAGGTTATTTTCCCATCCTAATTTAACACTTGCCATCTTTACGACCTCCTATTTTAATATTTTATCAAATAATTCTTGTTTATGCGTTTCCCATCTACTTTCAGCTTTTTTTATAGTGTCAATATATAATTTGTTTTCATTAAGGTACTCCTCTACTATTTTCTTTTGAACTTCTATATTTGCAATAGGGACTTCCATCTCGCCAACATCCTTTGGATTGATATTCATTACCATTGTTCCCCGCTGAAAACTTTTAATAATTGTGCTACCTACAGGGCTTTCCATAAAAATTTTCACATAATCACTCATTACGTTTTTTTGAAACCGTATGACTATTATATTTGCAGAAGCAATGACGAACTTATCACTCGCTTTATAAACGGCAACTTTATTCATTGTACCCCGGCACGTTACCACCAAGTCTTTATCCAGTAGTTCATACCGCTTTATTTTTCTTTTTTCTTCATCGATCGTATCCATTTTATCAAAAAAAATATGACCATTCTCAATGTTTGAAATATTCAGCACATGAATCTTTCCAGGCTGAACATCTTTTTTCATAACGGATTTTCCTCTAAAGATTTCAGCTACTTCTTTCAATTTAAACTTGGGGACCTCCGACTTCTTAAACTTTTGAATCTCATCCTGATTTTCGGATAAAAGCAACTCAACCCTCCAATCGGTGTATTTATTAAATTCTTCTTTTGTTATTTTTTTTTTGTTCCTTCGTATAAACACATCACTTTCTAGCTTTAAATTTCCCAACTCTGTTTCTGAAACCAGTTCATTTGATATACCAAGCATATATGTCTTTATTCCTGTATAGGGTCTAAAAGTTCCTTCCGGCAGTGTATAAATTGATTCAAGCCCATAATCAGATATAATCTTATTTCGGATACGTTCAAATCCATTCCCTGAAAAAGTAAATCTTGCCGGAACAATGACAAAGAGTTTGCCAGTACGATCAATCACTCTAAGTAAATTTTCTACAGCGATACCCTCTGATTCCCTCGTCATATATTTATTCAATACATCGTCAGAGTCCAATTTAAGACCAAATGCGGGCAAACACAACACCAAATCAAAGCGTTCCCCTATCACCAATTTTTTGTATATAGACAGATGCTTCACACATACACTTTCAAATCCCTTAAAAAGGAGACTTAACAATAAAAACATTAATCTGTTTTCGGAAGTCAAAGTAAACTGAATATTTTTAAATTCCTTAATAACATTTACCAGCCCAACTAAACTTTTCTCGGCATCCGTAATCAATACATTGTTAATATTATTACTCTCGATAATATTGGCCATATAACTAGCAAGATGCATCGGTGCAAGAATCATTCCCATCCGGTCATTCTTATAGGTTTGAATCGCAAACTCCTGTAAATCAATGTCCCGGCCTAAATCATAAAGCTCGTAAAAAAAATCTCTGTCCCCAGGAAAATAACCAAGCTCTTCCTCGGTCCTCTTTTTCATTGTCTCATATAGATCCTCCGACGGTAAATCTTCTTTACATAATGATATCTTTTTTCGCTCCACTTCCGTAAGTTTTATTCGAACCATTTCACGAACAAGCTCTTTTTTACTACAAATCTCTCGATTATATAAGCTATCCCAAAATTTTCCAATCTTATTTTTCACTCTTTCCTCCTTTCCTTCTTTCCTTCTTCTATTCTTTCCTAACTAAAATAGAATATAGCACAACTTATTTAGTATTACAATACTAAATTTGATTTTTTTGTAAAATATTTAAATTTTAACTAAAATAAATTTGCATAAGTATGTTTCATTCATTACTTATTTCATTTATTCGAGCAAAAATATTCAAAACACAAGCCATTCTATTATCAGCAGAACCAGTTTTTCAAACCAAGCTGTCAACTCACGAAACATAAAATTTAGCTAATAAAAAAAGCCTTTCCAAGATTACCGCTACGGACGATAACCTCTGAAAAGGCTTTTATTTACTTTGATTTTAAGGACCCTACTTGTCTTTTCTTGCCAGCAATACCGCGCTTTCAAAATGGGCCGTTCTCGGAAACATATCGAAGAGGCCGATTTTGCAAATCTCATAACCATCCTTCAGCATTAGTTTTTTTAGATCGCGCGCCAGCGTTGCCGGGTTACACGATACATAAAGAATATAAGCTGGCTTACGAATTGCCAGGGTCTCAATCACCTTTGGCTGACAGCCACTGCGCGGAGGATCAATCACAACAAGCGTGCTTTTCATATCATGCTGTTTTGTGATATTAGGCAGGACACTTTCAGTACGCTGAGGTATCACCTGGCAGCCTAATTGAAAATTGGCATGATTCAGCTTGGCGGCCTCGCCAGCCTGCCGGTCGCTTTCAATAAGAATGCGCTCCACAAAGCCGGTCGGCATCGCAAGAGAAAACGTCCCCACGCCGCTGTAAGCATCAATAAGCGTTTCCATTCCCAGCGGTTTTACCCAATGAGCGACTACTTTTAACAGAGATTCAGCAACCGCATGATTCACTTGCCAAAAACTGCCTAATGGCACGCTGACTTCTTTGCCGTGAATTTCTTCCTTCAGCCACGTAACGCTTATGGGAGCACGCCCAAAATAAAAATGCGAATTATTCTGCGCATCGGCTCGAAGTGTAACCGGCATCGGGGGTTTGTGTTTCGCATTCTGTTTTCCCCACGGGCTGTGGATCGCGCTGGCTAAATGCTTATTGAGCACATCTACTGCAAGGGGGCATTCTTTAACTGTAAAATAAGTATTGTTATCCCGCAGGCAATAGCCATAGGAAAGATGAACGCCATCGGTTTCCAAGATAGGCTTGTGGGGTTCCAACCTCAATTTATTTCGATAACCGTATTCCAGCGGGGATGCGACAACCATATCAAATTCAGGCAGATCCTGAATGCCGCCAACACGCTTCAGGCAGCTTTGCAACTGCATTTGTTTGCTTTTGAGTTCAGCCTTATAATCCAAGTGCTGATACACACAGCCCCCACATCGTCCAAAATGACAACATTTTGGTTCAATACGATCGGGTGACGGCACGATTATTTGCTGAATTTCACCGCGGAAAAAGTTTTTCTTGCACTCTGTGATTTTGATTTCCAGCTTATCACCAATCGCGGAATAAGGGACAAAAACAACGGCACCGGATTCTAGTTTAGCAACACCGGAACCGCCAAAAGCAATATCGATAATGGAGACTTCTAATAATTGACCTGTTTCTGGCATGATAGTGGGTTCTTTCTGGTAATGAGTAATGAATGAAATATCTATAATATATTGTTTATAAATTAAAAAAAATATTTTAACGCAAAAATAAGAATAAGCCTTACAGAAAAAGAGCCCCTGAAATCTAATTTCAGAGGCTCTTTTTTATATTGGTTGCGGGAGTTAGACTTGAACTAACGGCCTTCAGGTTATGAGCCTGACGAGCTACCAACTGCTCCATCCCGCATTAATTATTTCGTCGTGAGAAATACTATACAGCTGTTTTTATCTTTTACAAGTAAAAATATGGGCAAGAAGGGAAAATAAATCATAAAAAAAGACCTGTTTTTTTAACTCCACAAACGCTTTTCAACACCAATCGTTTCCCAAGTTCGTCCAACAAAACAATTTGCACGATATAAAACAAGAGGAAACAAAAAACTTCCCTCAGAGACTCCCCAGCAAAAATATTTCACTTCTTTTTTTCAAAATTGATTGTACCAGGTACCCATCCTTTTCATAAAGCATTATTTCCACAATGCTATCAATCAACAGAGTCTCAAATTCTTGACCTTCGTATTCCAGTTGATTTTTTACCCCCCCCAAAAAAAAAACGGTAAAATGCACACATAAAACGAGAAGCGAACAGTTTCTCACTTATGGAAAAAGAGGAAATAAATACCTCCGCAAACTTGACATTAAGGTTTTGAACATTAAGTTAAATTTCGTTTCAAATAACAGAAATCACATGTAGTGTGTGAGGTGGAAACAAATGGCTTAAAAACTTAGGCTGTGAGCACAAAGCTGATATAAAATATCATCGCCCAAATACGGAAAGAAACGCCCCCATTACAATATTACGATCGCATGTTTAAAATTCCCGGAAATGCACGGCCGTGTGTGTATCTTCATGCTCGAAAACCCGCGAAATGTTTTTTTAGACTCGCACAAATGATCATCGATAATAAGCCAACAAGAGAAAGGAAATCGACGCGAATCTTATTTAGCGTCCGCTAAATACCGATCTCTCCAACGTTATACCCACTTTTATTATTTTTTATTCAAAATACGGTATTTACGAACACCCCGAGAATTGCTTTTATTTAAAAAAGGGAAAAAATATCATTTGCAAGAGCCCCCCCAAAAAAACAAAAAAAAGATAAAAGAAGTAATTTAAACAATCAAGTTTGTTTTTAGCAAGAGTTCAGAATCAAGTTTAAATGAGAATGCGCTTTTACGTTTCGCCACAATCAGATCAATTCGTTTCACAAAATTGCCTACCAAACAAAGAGAAAAAACAAAATGAAAAAGAAAACAGTTTCAGCATCCGTCACTCCTTTATTAGAAAACGGTGACTTGGATGTCCAAGGATTACAAAATATTTTTAGCCGAAACATCAAACACGGCATCGATGGTTTTTTTATTTTAGGTTCCATGGGCGAATGGGGCAGCTTTTCAAATAAATTCAAAGAAAAATACGTAGAAATTGCAACTGAAATCATTAACAAAAAAGCAAAACTGCTCGTCGGGATCAATGCTACCAGCTTGGGTCTTTCGCTTAAAAACATGCAAAAATACAAGAAATACGACTTTGATTATTATGTCTTTATGCTGCCGGGAGCAACGAGCAGCCTCGACCCCGTAAAATCCATTTTAACCGTCTTGGATAAAGCCGATCGGCCCGTTTACTTTTATTACTGCCCCCCGAATAACAATATCACCTTATCCCTAGATCAATTTGCCGCAATCATGAAGCATCCAAATCTAAAAGGCATTAAAAATTCATCCAGCAATATGTGGCTACGCCGAGAACTTTTAGTCATGAAAAAAGAACAAGACTTAAAACCACTTTTATTTGAGGGCCAGGAATGGGCCGATGACGAAGCACTAATGGCCGGCTGTGACGGCATTATTTCTGGAATGGGAGCCCTCTCCAGCAAAATGCTCGTTGCTCTCGCTCATGCTGCCGACAACGGCGATTTCGTCAAAGCAAGGCATTGCCAAAACCGCCTAATTCACTTATTCCACGGAATTTACGGCATCGATTTAGCAAATGTTTATAATGGCCAAAAATATGCATTAATGAAAATGGGGCTTATGTCTTCTCCGCTTACGCTAGCCCAGGAAATGGACTCCCTTACACCAGAAGCGAAACAGCGCATTGATCAATGCTTAGCAGAAATGCAAAAGGAGCTCGACTAAAAATGCTGCGTTATCACGAAACCGGCGAACTGGCCAAAGATTTTCACGGGACCTTGAATACAACCATCGATTACATCATCAAAAACTATGGACAAGACACCCTGAAAAAGATCTTTGACAATATGGGACAGAAGGTTTATAAATCCATCCATACAAAATTGCTCAATGACGATCCCTCCGAACTCATAGAGCATATCGCCTACTTCTTCAATCGTGAGGGCGCCGATTTTGATCTGAACATAAAAACCAATGAAATCATCCTTACGGTACGGCAATGCCCGGCAATTGCAGCACTGAACAAAATGGGCTTCCCAGTATCGCCCCATTTTTGTTTATCCACCATCTATCTAAATAACGCGATTTGCGAAGGCACCCAATGGAAAACAGAAACCACAAAAACAGGCAAGGGATCCTGCATACAGCGTTTTTACAAGGAGGCAAATAAATGATCCCTAGTGACCACTTCGTACGTTTCTATAATGAAGTATTTAAAGAACTGGACACCCTTGGTGGCCTGTCAAAATATTATCATGAAATTTCCAAACTGCAAGAAAAACACTGCTTGGAAAATTTCCAAAAAAATGGCCTGCAGGGCGTCTATAATTATTATGTACAAGTAAAACATGACGAAAACTGCATTATGGACATCGAGCTTGAAAAACACTGCCTGACCTTGCGCATGAATGTCTGCCCCAGTTTGAGCAAAGCCATGGATAATGACGCCGGTGCCAGCCCGCTGTACTGCAACCATTGTCCCGGCTGGGTCCTCCCCTTATATACAAAAGCTGGACTCTACAATGTCTATGATAAAATGGGACAAACAAATCCACAATGCTGCGAATATGTCTATGATGACTTGAAGTTGGCAAAAGAAAAATATGATCAATTGTCTAAAACAAAACCATCCGATGAAATTCTAAAAAATTGGTAAATCTTTTTACCATAAAACCCCAAAAACAATACTCTATTAAAAAGAACAAAAAATAATTACTATAAAAGTACTCGATGATTTTTCATTAAAAGGTAAAGTGGCATTGCTAACCGGCGGTACTGGGCTCGACGGATGCCAAATAGCACTTGCACTATCCGAAACAGGCGCAACAGTCTATATCGCATCCCAAAATCGCGAAGCCCTTGAAAAAGTGGCAGCACAACAAGAAAATACCCACGCTTTGAAAATTGGACCTTAACTCCGAAGACTCTATAAAAAAATGCCGCATTCGATTTTAGGTCTGCTGCTGATCGACCATTTATAATATCAGCGACAGACTCAAAGTTAAATATATTTTGCTGCTTTTTTTGCGAGCCCTTTGACGCGTTCAAACAAATCCGGCTCTATTCTGCGCCAAGCCATTGTAGAAAGAACGACTTTACAAGCGGGCCCACAGTCCGACCGCCAGATCGCCCGTGCTCTATAACACACGCCAAAGCATACGCCGGCTCTTCAGCCGGACCATAACAAATAATCCACGTATTTTTATATTTATCTTTTCCACTTCCAACCTCAGCCGTCCCTGTTTTTGCCGCCAATTGAATTCCTGCATCCTTCAGCGACGCTGCCGAAGCCCCGGGCTCTTCTACGGCCATTATCATTCCATCTTTGACACACTGCAAATACGCCGGCAAAACAGGCAAACGATGACGAATTTTCGGTGTCGTTACTTTCTCCAGCGATCCATCCGCTCCCCGAAGCGCCTGAATAATATAAGGGCGCATGATTTTTCCACCATTTGCCAATGCGGAAACATAAACCGCCATCTGCAGCGGTGAAACCGTAATGGGGCCCTGCCCCATCGAAATATAAGCCGTGTCAATCGTCAGCCAATTTCGATTCCATAACTTTTGCGCCAAGCCCCGATACGGCGCCAAACTCGAATTATACTCCGTCAATTCGATACCGGTTCTTTCACCAAGCCCGGCAGCAATATACATCGGCGCTAAATGATCAATGCCCGTCTTAATTCCAGTATTAATAAAATACGGATTACAAGAAACACTGATAGCATGGCGCAAATCCAAAACGCCATGCCCCCATCGTTTTGCACAGTGAATCTTTACATTGCCAAGTTTATAGTAACCAATACATTCATACGTAGTCTCCGGTGTAATCGCACCGCATTGCAGTGCCGCCAATGCTGTTAAAGGCTTAATAATGGAACCCGGCGTGTAAAAGCCATTTACCGCCCGGTTCAGCATCGGCATGTCCGTTTTTTCACGCGCTCTCAATTCTTGGTAGCGATTATAATTAATGCGCGAAACATCATACGTGGGAGCCGACGCCATCGCTAAAACCGCGCCGGTATGAACATCCATCAGTACCATCGCCCCCACATAGCCCTCTAAAAGATCCTCGGCTATTTTCTGCGCTTTTGTATCAATCGTCAAAATCAGATCACTGCCATGATGCTGAACAGCAATTTTTTCAAGTTGCTGATGCACATACCCTAGCGAATCCACTTGCACCAGCTGCGCGCCGGCATTTCCGCTGAGAGCCTCATTATAAAGTTTTTCCAGGCCACTGCGCCCCTGTAATTCACGCGACAAATAAATGCGGGAATAATCCTGCTGGACTTCCCGGCCATCCGGCCAATTCCAGGCCGTAAAACCAAGAATATGCGACGCCAGCGACCCCATCGGGTAAGAACGCTCGTTCCGCGGTAAAATAACAACCCCAGGAAGCGGCGGCGTAATCTCACTAATGATTGCGACATCGCGATCCGATAAATTATTAAACCATATCATCGGCAATACGGGACGCTGACGCATATGTTTCAGGATGTCTTCCCGCATTAAAGGCGACTCGCGATGCAAGAGATTCGCCACAAGATTTTTCATTCTCATGATGTAATCCAGTGTTTTTTCCCGTGAGCCAGGCTGACGCATCTTGGAAATATAAATCGCCAAATCATAATGCGAAATATTGTCGGCAAGCGGAACACCTTCCGAAGAGAAGATGCGTCCCCGTACTGGATTCAGGCGGATCGGCCGCACACTTTGCTGTGTCGTTTTATAGAGATATTCCGACCCCTGCAGCACCTGCACCTGCCAAAGTCGCACAAGTAACAGACCGAACAGCACACTTAACACAATCGCACACACCGCGGTCCGAAATTCTATCTTTTCCCGCCAAAAATTTCGTTTCATTCACCGAGTTCCTTATCAAGGCTGCCATCGCGCTGGCGACTACTTTCGGCCCAGGTGCGAAAATGTAAAAATTGAGCCTGTCCATCCAGAAAAAGCTGCAGCGCACAAAAAAGGATAGCCGGTAGAAATAACTGCGCCAGCACATATCCCCAGAGATTGACTCCGATCACCGCTTTTTGACAAAGAGCATCCAGCAGCTGAAGCAGTAGCCAGCAAAGACCAATCATCCAGCCAGCCGCAAAACGAAACACCACCGATCCCGGATCCCCAAAACGCTTTGACAATTCACCCATTATCAAAACCAAAAACATGCCAGTGATATAAATCGGAAATTGATTCATTCGCAAATTTTCCATCATAACCGCCGTGATCAATAATGGGATCACAGTTACTTTTATGGACGCGACTGTCGAATAGTAATACCCCGCCAATAAGATGAAGGGAAACGAATAGCCCGCATTACCAAAACCGACTTCCAGTAATAGGCTGATAAACAAAACGATGATAAACCACAAAATATACATAAAATGCTGACTGTTATGTTAAGAACCGCCGGGAAGAACGGCAAAAAACAATAATTTTTCTTTCTTGAAAGACTTATCGATCTTCTAAAACGGCGTTTGTTTGCACAATATCCTCTGCCACCTGTTGTTTCAGAGCCTCTACACTTGCAAATTTCCTACTGCAGCGTAAAAAAGAAATTAACGCCACTTCAACACACTTGCCATATAAATCAATTTCTTTTTCCTGCAGCAGATGAATTTCCGTCACAACACGCCCGATCTCATTTTTGCGAATGGTCGGTGCATCACCAATATAAACAATACTGCGATAGCATTTCTTTTCATTCCATAACCGGGTATATGCGGCATAAACGCCAAAAGGCGGATACTGCAGCGTACTGTCAATAAAATTTGCGGTTGCACACTGTAGTTCTCCGGACGCTTTTCCAAGGCCATGAATAACAGTACCGCATAAAGCAACTGGGCGCCCCAGCATTTCGGATGCCTCCGACAATTTTCCAGCGCTGATAACCCGGCGAATTCGCGTACTGCTAATCATTTTTTTCTGATACCACACCGGCTTAACAATCCATGCTTCCGCGCCATATTCTCGAGAGAGCTTCTGTAAAAAAGCCGCATCGCCACTATTTTTGCAGCCAAAATGCCAATTTTTACCCACGCAAAAACCGACCACTTGCGGATATTCTTTACATTGAAAAAAAGTCCGATGCAAAAATTGCTCCGGTGATTCCGCGGCCAATTCATGCGTAAACGGCATTTCAATGCTATAAGAAATACCCGCTTCCGCTAAAAGTTTCCGCTTTTGCTCAATGGTTGTTAATTTTTTCGGCGCCGACTCTGGAAATAAAACGGTTTTCGGAAACGGCTCAAAAAAAAGCACTGCCGGAACCGCATTCTTCTCCCGCGCCAATTCAAGCAGCTGCCGAAATATTTCCTGATGCCCGCGATGCACACCATCAAAAACCCCAATCGCCACAACAATCCGCTCCACCTTACCAGATAATTCCGCCAGGGATGCCACACTTATACATTTATTCATTCTAGTAACCTAAAACACAAAGCGTACAAACTCTGCGTTATTCATTATTAACAACACGACAACAACAAAATCAACGTCGGCTCAATCTCTTAAACGCGCATCCATCGCTTTTCATTCACCATTTCAACACTCCTCCCCCAAAAAAACGCCAATTTAGTCTTTTTTGGCATCGAAAGCGCAAAGATCTTCCATCGGCACATAATGTTCAAGCAGCTGCGATAATTCCCAATCTTTTATCAAATCCATAGAAACGGCATTTTCCACGCGAAAATCTCCGCTTTGCTCCCGCCGCAACTCTTCCAAATGCGCGCCACAACCAAGCTTCTCCCCAAAATCGTCCGCTATCGTCCGCACATAGGTGCCCTTCGAACAACAAAGACGAAACCCAACATCGGGTAAATCAACATCCGTGATATCAAAAGACTTAATGGAAATCGGACGCGGTTTCCGCTCAATCGTTTTGCCCTGGTGCGCTAATTTATACAGCGGCTTGCCATCCACCTTTATCGCCGATGCCATCGGCGGTATCTGGAACTGATCCCCTAAAAAATGCCCGGCCAATGCCTCCAAATCACCGCGCACTAATTTCGGCACTTCTTTTACGGCCGTCACATTTCCCATCCGATCCTGGCTGTCCGTTGCTTCCCCCAAGCGCATAACCCCAGAATAAATTTTGGTCTCGGACATTAATAAATCCTGCAGCTTGGTTGCCTTTCCCAATAATAAAATCAGCAATCCCGTTGCAAACGGATCTAATGTCCCACAATGACCCGTTTTATATAAATCGAAACGACGACGAACACAATTCACAACATCATGACTCGTCCAATCAACCGGCTTATCCACCAAAAGCAGCCCGTCAATGCAATTCTTCCCTCTATGTATCATTTTATTCTTTCTATGATAACCCGTTAAAATCTATATTTTCTATCTAGAGTAAAATTTTCAAAAAAAATTCTACTCTAGATAAAGTGCACTGTAAAAAACAACAACTAAAAATGAAAATTTACAAACGAAACGCCTCAGACCACAGCAGCGTCTTCGGAACAAGGAGGAAATTCAAAAGTCGTACGCCCCAGATGACCATCACGAAATTCTTTTAACAGCACCACCGATGCCCGCTCAAGATCCAGCCCGCCGCCCTTTTGCAACAGCCCTCTGCGTTCCGCTACACCATGAAGGATATCCATATATTCATGCGGCGACTCTTTTAGCCCCAGGGCCGACCACACTTCCTCCCGATTCAGCTCCAGCAACTGCCATGCTAAAAATTCCGCGGGCATAGAAACCCCCATCACTTCATCGCGGATATTACCGAGCACGGTCAGCAACAACTCGTGGCATTTATTTCGCACTTTCGGCCACATTACTCCAGGCGTATCCAATAATTCTACATCATCGGAAAGCACAATCCACTGCGTTTGCCGTGTCACCCCCGGTTTGGGTCCCATCTGCGCTTTATTCTTTTCATGCAAACGATTCACCAGGGTTGATTTTCCAATATTTGGGATTCCAACAA
>Ga0172377_10002491_pt1 | contig 18810 bp, 12 predicted proteins | sample Pumphouse3metaG_FD_119749 | JGI IMG/M metagenome (GOLD analysis project Ga0172377, IMG submission 119749) | Leachate microbial communities from a municipal landfill in Southern Ontario, Canada - Pumphouse #3 metaG | ecosystem: Engineered > Solid waste > Landfill > Unclassified | place: Canada...
GGGGGTTCAACTCCCTTCATCGGCTCCATAGCTGTGGAGAGGTTCCCGAGTGGTCAAAGGGAACAGACTGTAAATCTGTCGTCAGTCGACTTCGGAGGTTCAAATCCTCCCCTCTCCACCATTACTCTTAGCGGGAGTAGCTCAGTTGGCTAGAGCATCAGCCTTCCAAGCTGAGGGTCGCGGGTTCGAACCCCGTTTCCCGCTCCATATATTTGTCAGTCTAAATTAGGTGGAAAAAGTCAGTAAGCTCAAGTAGCTCAGTCGGTAGAGCGCATCCTTGGTAAGGATGAGGTCACCGGTTCAATTCCGGTCTTGAGCTCCACCCTGAACAGCAGTTTGCGGGGAAAGCCCCGCATTTATGCTTTATTTTTTATAGCGAATAAACAAGGACATGGAATAGGAATTCCAGGAGGAACAATGGCAAAAGAAAAATTCGTACGTACCAAGCCACACGTAAATATAGGTACGATCGGTCACATTGACCATGGTAAGACTACGCTCACCGCGGCGATCACTTCTTACCTCGCAAAGAAGGGCGGAGCCAAAGTCCGTTCCTTTGATAGTATTGATAACGCACCAGAAGAAAAAGCTCGTGGTATAACCATTGCCACCAGTCACGTTGAATATGAAACCGAAAAGCGTCACTATGCACACGTTGACTGCCCTGGCCACGCTGATTATATCAAGAATATGATCACCGGTGCCGCTCAGATGGACGGAGCTATCCTGGTGGTAAGCGCTTATGATGGTCCTATGCCTCAAACTCGTGAGCACATCCTGCTCGCCCGTCAGGTAGGCGTGCCTGCCATCGTGGTTTTCATGAACAAATGCGATCTCGTTGATGACGAAGAGCTGCTTGACCTTGTCGAAATGGAAGTTCGTGAACTTCTGGACAAGTATGACTTCCCTGGCGACGATATCCCTGTGCTGCGCGGTTCAGCTTTGAAGAGCTTGAATGGCGATGCGGAAGCAGAAGCTCAGATCCAGGCATTGATGGATGCTGTGGACGATTATATTCCGATGCCCGATCGCGCGGTTGACAAACCCTTCCTCATGCCTGTGGAAGACGTATTTTCCATTCCTGGCCGTGGCACAGTAGCTACCGGTCGTGTGGAACGCGGCATCATCAAAATGCAGGACAAGGTAGAGCGCGTAGGTATCCGCGAGACTGTAGAGACCACCTGTACCGGTGTGGAAATGTTCCGTAAGCTTTTGGATCAAGCCCAGGCTGGTGACAATGTTGGCTTGCTGCTGCGCGGCTTTGCCAAGACAGACGTGGAGCGCGGAATGGTGCTTGCAAAACCGAAATCCATCAAGCCGCATACCAAGTTTATCGGCCAGACCTATATCCTGACCAAGGAAGAGGGTGGCCGTCACAAACCGTTCCAAACCGGATACCGTCCTCAATTCTACTTGCGTACTACAGACGTTACCGGCTCTCTGGAGCTTCCTGAAGGCATCAAAATGGTAATGCCCGGTGACAACGTGGAGATTATCGCAACCCTTATCACACCTATTGCTATGGAGACAGGTCTTCGCTTTGCTATTCGCGAAGGTGGACACACCATCGGCAGCGGCGTGGTATCTTCTATCATAGAATAATATCTGGTAAAGAAAGATGAGAGATATTATCACTTTAGCTTGCGAAGAATGCAAGAATCGTAATTATACGACTACTCGCAACAAACGCAAGAACCCGAGTAGAATGGAGCTGAAGAAATTCTGCCCAAACTGCCGGAAACACACAAATCACAAGCAGCGCTAAGCAGGCTGTAGAAATATATGTTGCAGGACAGTAGTTCAACTGGTAGAGCACCGGTCTCCAAAACCGGGGGTTGCGGGTTCGATTCCTGCCTGTCCTGCCACATTCTTAGCTGCGGCGAGAGCCCCGAAGGTATTTGGTAAAATAATGAAATTTGCAGAAGTAAGTCGCTTTTTCCGCGATGTACGTTCCGAGATGAAATCCGTAAGCTGGCCTACCAAGGACGACCTCAAAGAAGGCACGGTGGTAGTATTAGTAATGTCTGCCATTGTAGCAATCTTTTTGTCTTTGGTGGATTTTGGCTTTGCGCGTATCTTGGAACTGCTCTTTTAAGAGGACAAAGAAGTGGCAAAGAAATGGTATGTACTCCATACCTATTCCAGTTTTGAGAATAAGGTAAAGACCGCGATCGAAAAGGGTCTGGAAGGAACCGAAATGCAAGAATCTGTAGGTCAGATTCTGGTGCCGGTCCGTAAGACTTTTATCATCCGGGATGGCAAAAAGATAGAACGAGAGCGTAAGGTTTTTACCAGTTATGTGATCATAGAAGCAGACCTGACTCCAGAGCTGAAGACGTATATCCTCAGTCTGGCTGGGGTAACCAGCTTTTTGGGGATGAGCAAACAGCACAAGGAGCCCACTCCTTTGCCACAGGACGAGGTCGATCGACTTTTGGGCATTGCAGACCCGGATCGGGATTTTAAGACTTTTTCGTATTTGCCGGGCGATATGGTACGAGTAACATCGGGTCCTTTTACGGATTTTGAAGGGATAGTGCAGAAGACAGCTGATGAAGGCAACAAGCTGGTGATAGACGTCACAGTGTTTGGACGTCGCACGCCTGTAGAGCTGAGTGGAAGTCAGGTAGAACTGATTAGGAAATAGATTAAAAGACAAGAGGAAATAAGAAAATGGCAAAACCAAAAAATGCCGCAGCAATCTTAAAATTGCAACTTCCAGCCGGAAAGGCGACCCCGGCTCCTCCAGTGGGCCCTGCTTTGGGCCAGGTTGGAGTAAATATTCCAGAATTTTGCCGCCAGTTTAATGAAAAGACTCAGGATCAGCCCGGAATGGTTTTTCCGGTGGTGATCTATGTAGCAAAGAATAAATCTTTCACTTTTGAGATCAAGACTCCGCCTGCCAGCGTACTGATAAAGAAAGAAGCTGGATTGGCCAAAGGTTCTTCTACTCCGAATACAGACAAGGTCGGAAAGCTGAACCGTGCCCAGTTAAAGACGATAGCTGAGCTCAAAATCCAGGATATGAATTGTCATTCCCTTGAATCCGCTATGAGTATGATCGCAGGTACTGCACGTAGCATGGGCGTCACCACTGACGGCTAAATGCTCTGTTGCAGGAGATAGTATTCACAAAGGAGATTCAATGAAACATAGTAAAAGGTACAAAGTCGCCTATGCGATGTTTGACCGCCAAAAGAGATTTGATCTTGACGAATCGATCAAGCTACTAAAGAGCCTTCCGGCTTCGAAGTTTGATGAGACCGTCGAGCTCCATTTCAATCTTGGCGTGGACCCTCGCAAAGCAGATCAGCAGATCAGAAACTCGCTGGTATTACCTCATGGAACAGGTAAGACCATGCGCGTGCTGGTTTTTGCTGAAGGTGACAAAGCAGAAGAAGCCAGAAATGCTGGCGCCGATTACGTTGGCGTGGATGATCTCATCGAAAAAATCACCGGTGGTTGGTTTGATTTTGACGTAGTGATCTCCACTCCGAACCTGATGGGACGTATCGGTAAATTAGGCCGTGTCCTTGGTCCGCGTGGACTGATGCCAAATCCCAAAGTGGGAACTGTAACAATGGATGTAGCTAAAGCCGTGGAAGAATCCAAAGGCGGAAAAGTAACCTATCGTGTAGATAAGTTTTCCAATCTGCATATCCCGGCGGGGAAGATCAGCTTCCCTGAAGAGCATTTGAGAGCCAATCTCAAATCCATCCTTGCTGCCATTCTCAAAGAACGCCCAGCCACCTTGAAAGGCGTTTATATCAAAAGCATCACCCTATGCACTACCATGGGCCCCGGAATTAAACTACAGGTCGCAAGCGCAACCTTGGCAGCGAAAAGCTAAAGGAGGCACAAGTAATGGTTCAAGAATATAAGAAAATTAAAGTCCAGAACCTGGTCGAAAGACTACGTGGCGCAAAAGCGATTGTACTGGTGGATTACAAGGGAATTAACATCGAACAGGTGAACGAGCTGCGCAAACGCTTTCGAGCGGAAAATGTAGATTACATGGTGCAGAAAAATACCCTGCTCAAAATTGCATTGAACGAACTCGAAATCACGGAATTGGATGAATATCTGAACGGCCCCACTGCGGTGGCGATTTGCCTCGATGATGAAGTATCACCCGCTCGCGTGGTCTCACAGTTCAAAAAGAGATTATGGAAGATGCTGATTTTCCAAGCTTCAAGGCCGGATACGTGGCAGGACACGTATTTAGCGTAGAAGAACTCAGCTTTTTGGCTAAACTTCCTACCCGCGAAGAACTTCTGGGTCAAGTTGTGGGCGGCATGGCCGCACCGCTTACCGGATTCATGGCGGTAAATCTGGGCATAATCCGCAAATTCTTCTATGCGGTGAATGCCATCATAGACAAACAAGCTGATGTTAGCTAATAAAAAATTATTCATATATCCGATGGAGGAAAGATGTCCGATAAAAAACAACAAGTAATTGACCTTATTAAAGAAATGACCGTTCTTGAGCTCTCTGAACTCGTAACAGAGATGGAAGACATATTTGGCGTATCCGCAGCCGCTCCAGTGGCCGCTATGGCTGCTCCTGCCGCCGCTGAAGCCAAAGAGGAACAGACTGAATTTGACGTGATCCTTACCAGTGCTGGTGAGAAGAAGATCAACGTGATCAAAACCGTACGTGAAATCACCAACCTTGGCCTCAAAGAAGCCAAAGATTTAGTGGATAGCGCACCGAAAGCGATCGCTGAAAAAGTGAGCAAAGAAGAAGCTGAAACTACAAAGAAAAAACTTGAAGACGCTGGCGCAACTGTCGAACTCAAGTAAACGGCATTATAGCCAGGTAATATGTCCAAAAAAAGTCCTGCAGGACTTTTTTTGGACTAATTCACTTGTCTGTCCCATGAAACCAAGCCATACCTCAGATGCTGAATATCACAGGCAATACTATATGCCGCAGATTAAAAACGTGAAGAATACACTAAGCACTAACCCCTATCGAATGTGTCTTGAAGACACAAAGGAGTGAGCTTTTGAGAAAGATCAAAAGTTATTCTCGTATCTCCGGAAGATTTGCCGAACTGGGCATACCTGAAGTAGAAATTCCGAATCTGCTGGCAATGCAGGTGGATTCGTTTAACGATTTTTTGCAAAAGGATGTGCACCCTCTGCGCAGAACTAAAAAAGGACTACAGGCCGTTTTTGAGTCTATATTTCCTATCGAAGACAGTAAAGGAAATTTCCTGCTGGAATTCATAGAATACTCTGTGCTGCAAGAGAAATATACCATAGGTGAATGTCGGGAGCGGAATCTATCATACCAGGCGCCACTCAAAGCCAAAATGCGCCTATCCGTCTTTGAAATTACCGAAACTGGACGAGAGCACAAAGATACCCTGGAGCAGGACGTGTTTTTGGGCGAAATACCACTCGTAACCGATCAGGGAACCTTTATAGTAAATGGCGCCGAACGCGTCATAATATCTCAGCTCCAACGTTCTCCCGGTGTGTTTTTCTCCGAATCAAAACACCCCTCCGGGAAGACTCTGTACTCTGCCAAAGTGATCCCTTACAATGGCTCCTGGCTGGAATTTGATATTGATATCCACGATGTGATGTTTGTGCATATAGACAAACGTCGCAAACTGCCGGTCACCACATTACTGCGGGCGATCGGGATTTCCACCAGCCACGATCTGCGTAAGACTTTTTACAAAAGTGAGAAAGTCGCCGTAGCAGAAGCTAAAAACCGCTATCTCTTCAAAGACATCAAGGTAGCAGGCATAGATGAACCCATAGCCTTTGCCAATGAACAGATCACCGATACGCTGATCAAGATTTTTGACGATCACAAGATCAAGAAAGTGGAAACCATAGACGGTAATTTTGAGATTGCCCGTAAGGTCCTGGAAAACACCATTGCCAAAGACCCTACTACCACTCAAGAAGAAGCCCTGAAAAAGATTTATTCATTGATTCGCCCCGGAGAAGATGCTCCGGTGGAAGTCGCACAACAGCTGGTCGATCGTATGTTCTTCAATGAAAAGCGATACAACCTCGGCGAAGTGGGACGACATAAGATTAATGTCCGCCTCGGCAGTGCTGTAGATATAACTACCATGACACTCACGGTGGAAGATTTTGTGAATATCTTCAAGACTTTGATCAATATCTATAACGACGATGATGAGATCGATGATATCGATAACCTTGCCAATCGTCGCGTACGCACAGTGGGCGAGCTGCTTCAGGAGCAATACAATATTGGACTCTCCATGATCTCCAGGATCATTCAGGAACGCATGGCGATCTCTAATATAGACGAGATCACGGTCCATGATCTGGTAAATAGCAATGCGCTGATCAACGTGGTGCAGGGATTCTTCCTCACCGGACAGCTCTCACAATTTATGGAGCAGACCAATCCTCTGGCCGGCCTGAGGCACAAACGTGCCCTATCGGCTTTGGGTCCTGGCGGGCTCACTCGTGATCGGGCTGGCTTTGAAGTTCGTGACGTACACGCTTCGCACTATGGCCGTGTGTGCCCTATTGAGACCCCGGAAGGTCCCAATATTGGGCTTATTGTCTCTCCCGCTATTTACAGCCGGATAAATCATCTGGGCTTTATCGAAACCCCTTATCGCAAGGTGATCGATGGCGTGGTGAGCGACGAATACGTTTACATGGATGCTGCAGAAGAAGAAAAGTTTATTATCGCCCAATCCGACGTGCATCTTGATGATGACAGACGCGTCGAGGACGAGACTGTCTTCGCCCGTGAAAAAGGTGATTTCATCCAGGTGAGCCCCCAGGAAATAGAATATATGGACGTAGCCCCTCAGCAGATGGTTTCTGTGTCTGCAGCTATGATTCCCTTCCTGGAACACGATGACGCAAACCGCGCTCTGATGGGCTCGAACATGCAGCGTCAGGCTGTGCCTTTGATCAATCCCCAGGCTCCGGTAGTTGGTACCGGTATGGAGAAGATCGTCACCAAGGATACTTCGGATATCGCATTGGCTCCTTATGATGCCATTGTGGAGAATCTGACCTCAGACTATATCGATCTGAAAGCCCTCAATGAAAAAGATGAAGCTCTTTATCTGGGTACCGGCAGCAGGGTGCAGCTCAAGAAATTTATCCGCACAAACCAGGATACTTGCGCAAATCAACGCCCTACAGTGCAGGTGGGAGATACCGTGAGAAAAGGTCAGCCCATATCCGATGGCGCCTGCGTGGAAGACAACCGTCTGGCCCTGGGCACCAATATGATGGTAGCCTTCATGCCCTGGTATGGATACAACTATGAAGACGCCATCATCATCAGCGAGAAAGTAGCCCGGGAAGATACCCTCACCTCTGTGTATATTGAGGAGATGGAAGTCCTGGTGCGAAACGTGAAAAACGGACGTGAAGAGCTGGCTTATGATATCCCCAATGTGCCTGCTCATGCCTTAAGGAATCTGGATAAAACCGGTATCATCAGGGTTGGTTCTGTGATCCATGCCGGCGATATCATCGTGGGTAAAGTTACCCCCAAAAGCATAGAGATAGATCCCTCTCCTGAGGAGAATCTGATGCGTGCCCTCTTTGGCGATCGCGCTGGAGATTTCACCAATAGCTCCCTCAAAGCCAAGCCCGGTATGGAAGGCGTGGTGATCGACGTCAAAGTGTTTTCCCGCCTCGAAGATGGCATGGATATGGAAGAGGAAAACGAAGTCAAGATCAAGATGCTCAAAGATGAGCTGACTCTCCGCCGTAAAAAAGTGGAAGAATTCAAACAGGAAAAGCTCTCCGCCATCCTCCTGGGACAAAAAGCCAAAACTATATGGGATGAAAAGACCAATGCTTACTTCATCGCTCCCGGCAAGAAGATCAATAAAGACGATCTGAAGAGGATCAATTTCAAAAAGCTGGACCTCGATGTAGAGATGGTGGAAGACAGCACTGTAAACAATATGATTTATCAGGAAATCTCGCTGAAGATCAAGCAGTCCCTCGAACAAAGCGAGAATATATATAAGAAATCCCGCGAACGGATCAAGCACGGAGACGAGCTGCAATATGGCGTGCGCAAGATGGTCAAAGTATATGTGGCCAAAAAGCGTAAGATCGAAGTGGGAGACAAAATGGCCGGACGGCACGGAAATAAGGGTGTGATCTCCATCATTGCCCCTATCGAAGATATGCCCTTTATGGAAGACGGAACCCCCGTGGATATCTGTCTGAATCCATTGGGTGTGCCTTCCCGTATGAATATCGGTCAGATCATGGAGACTCACCTTGGCCTGGCGGCAAAGGCTCTCGGTTTTGATGCCGAGACCCCCATCTTTGATGGCGCCAGCAATGAAGACATCCGCAAAGAGCTCAAAGCAGCAGGATATGCCGAAGATGGCAAGATGATGCTTTATGATGGTAAGACGGGCGTCCCCTTCAAGGAAAGGGTCACGGTGGGCATCATCTATATGATGAAGCTGAACCACCTGGTAGCAGATAAGATGCATGCCCGCTCCACAGGGCCTTATTCGCTGATTACACAGCAGCCTCTGGGCGGTAAAGCCCAACACGGCGGTCAGCGTCTGGGAGAAATGGAAGTCTGGGCTCTGGAAGCCTATGGCGCCGCTCATGTCCTGGAAGAAATGCTGACCATCAAGAGCGATGATGTGGATGGCAGAAACAACGCGTTCAAAGCCATTACCCGCGGAGAAAATCCGCCTGCACCCGGAGTACCGGAGTCCTTTAATGTATTGGTGAGTGAACTCAAATCGCTCGGCTTTGACATCGAGTTTGTCAAAGACGAGGAAGGCAAATAGGGGGAGACAGGATGAAAGATACAAGACGTGAACAAAGACCCGTGGATTATGATGCAGTCCGCATCAAGATAGCTTCTCCGGATACCATAGTAAACGAATGGTCTCATGGGGAGGTCACAAAACCTGATACCCTGAATTATCGTACTTTAAAGCCTGAAAAAGATGGCCTTTTCTGCGAACGCATCTTCGGTCCCGAACGGGATTACGAATGCGCTTGCGGTAAATATAAGAAGAAACGCTTTCAAAACACCACCTGCGATCGCTGTAATGTATTGGTTACCACCAGTCGCGTGCGGCGTACCCGGATGGGACACATTCAGCTGGCGGTGCCCATTGCGCACATCTGGTTTGTAAAATCAGCCCCTTCCAAGATCGGTACTTTGCTGGATATGACCATCAAAGACCTGGAGCGGGTGCTGTATTACGAATCCTTCATCGTGATCGATCCCGGCGATAGTCCTTATGAGAAGATGGAACTTTTGGAAGTGGACGAATTTTACGAAATCAAAGATAAAGTCGGCGAAAACTTTGTAGCCATGATGGGTGCAGAAGCAGTAAGAGACTTGCTGGGACGCATCAATCTCAAAAACGAAGCCCTTGATCTGAGAACCCGCCTCAAATTTGAAGAATCCGCCCTCAGAAAGCAGAAGCTGATTAAAAAGCTGAAGATAGTGGACGCCTTCATCAAAAGCGGGAATGAACCTGCTCATATGATCATGGAAGCACTGCCGGTATTGCCTCCCACCCTGCGCCCTCTGGTGCCGCTGGAAGGGGGAAGATTTGCCACTGCGGATTTCAACGATCTTTACCGCCGCGTAATTACCAGAAACAACCGTCTCAAGACCCTTTTGGAAATCCGCGCTCCGGAAGTGATACTGCGCAATGAAAAACGCATGTTGCAGGAAGCTGTGGATGCCTTGATAGACAATAGCCGCAAAGCCCGTCCCGTGCGTGGACGCGGCAATCGCCCCCTGAAATCCCTCACCGACCAATTGAAGGGAAAACAGGGAAGATTCCGTCAAAACCTCCTGGGTAAACGGGTGGACTATTCCGGACGTAGCGTGATCACAGTAGGCCCAGACCTGAAACTATACCAATGCGGCCTGCCCAAAGATATGGCGGTGGAACTCTTTAAGCCTTACTTGATCGAGCGCTTGCAAAAGATGGGCGAAATTGACAAGGTGAAGAATGCCAAGAAACTCATTGAGAAAAAGCAACCTGAAATCTGGAGCATCCTGGAAGACGTGGTCAAGGACTATCCCGTTCTGCTAAACCGCGCTCCCACCCTGCACCGTCTTGGCATACAAGCTTTTATGCCTGTGCTTACAGACAACAAATCCATCCAGCTTCACCCCATGGTCTGCGTTCCTTTCAATGCGGACTTTGATGGTGACCAGATGGGTGTATATGTCCCGCTTTCCATGGAAGCGCAGATCGAAGCCAGAGTACTCATGCTATCCACCCGGAACTTGCTGCTTCCGGCCAATGGCAGACTGGCTATGGCTGCAAACCAGGATATAGTTCTGGGCTGTTACTATCTTACCATGGCTGAGGATGAGCCCAATGAAGACATCCGCAAGCTGCGCCATTTCTATGGCCCGGATGAAGTAATCGCCGCTTATGAAAACGAAGAACGCTTATGCGGCGTCAAAGGCGAGGCCGCAGACGAGCGTAGCCTGGATCTGCATAACTGGATTCGTGTAAAGGTAGATGGCGACTACGTAGTTACCACGGTTGGCCGGGTGATCATGAATCAGATCATTCCTTCCGAAGTGGGATTCCAGAATGTCACCTATGATAAAGGCAAGATAAACGATCTGGCCATGCTCTGTTATGATGCTGTAGGCCAGTGGCGTACAGCTTTGTTCCTGGATGAACTCAAGGTGATCGGTTTCCGTTATGCCACCAGAGCAGGAGTCACATTTAGTTTTGACGATATCGTGGTTCCCAAACGCAAAGACGAGATCATCGATGAATCTGAAAAAGATGTGAAGAAGATCTGGGACATGCATCAACAGGGTGGAATCACAGAAGACGAACGTATGCAGCGTGTGGTGGATACCTGGAAAAAGACTACAGTGCACGTTACAGACGAGATGATGGAAGAGCTTTCGCACGAACGCCGAGGCCTCAATTCTATCTACATGATGTTCAAATCCGGTGCCCGTGGCTCCAAAGACCAGATCAAACAGCTGGGTGGAATGCGTGGCCTTATGGACAAACCTTCCAAGATCGGCTCCACCGGTGGGGCAGATGTGATCGAAACCCCCATTAAATCTAACTTTAAACAAGGCCTTACCGTGTTAGAATACTTCGTTTCTACTCACGGTGCCCGTAAGGGTCTGGCCGATACCGCGCTGAAAACTGCTGATGCCGGATACCTCACCCGCCGCCTGGTGGATGTGGCTCAAAACGCCATTATTACCATGGAAGATTGCGGGACAAACCGCGGTGTGCACATGACAGTACTCAAAGAGGGTAATGAAGTGGTGCAGACCCTGGCTGAAAGAATCCAGGGACGTTATGCCGCCGAAGACATAGTTGACCCCGTTACCGGAAAGGTCATGGTCTTTGCCGGAGAAGAAATCAGCAATAAGATGGCGCGCACTTTGCAAAATCACGGACTTATCACCGTATTTGTCCGCAGCGTGCTTACCTGTGAAGCGGAACGCGGATTGTGTTCCAAGTGTTACGGCCGCAATCTCGGCACCCTGAAGCCCGTTCAAATGGGTGATCCTGTGGGTGTGATCGCAGCTCAGAGCATCGGTGAACCCGGTACTCAGCTCACCCTGCGTACCTTCCATATCGGTGGTGCAGCTTCCACTATCACAGACCTGGCCGAAGTGGTATCCTCCCATGACGGTATCGTAAAATTCGACCGCATGAATACGGTAACCAATACCGAAGATATGCTGATCTCTGTATCGCACTTAGGTAAATTGATTATCGTGGAAGAGAAGGACCCTAACAAAGTAATCGACGAGTACAAAGTGGAATATGCCGCCACAGTGCACGTCCGCGATGGACAAAAGATTGTCGCAAATACCAAGCTGCTTTCCTGGGATCAATTCAATAATCCCTTGATTTCCACAGCTCAGGGCGTGTTGCATTACGAGCACTTTGTCAAAGACATTACCTACAAAGAAGAGTACAACGATATCACCTTCAGCCGTGATATCACTATCATCGAATCCAAAGACCGCAAGAAGCAGCCCCAGTTTAAGATCGTGGATGATGACGGCACGGTTGGCCTCATTCCTCTCCCCGCCGGCCTGGTAGTGCGGGTGGAAGATGGCAGCTTTGTACACACTGGTGATATTCTGGGTCAAACTTCCCGTATGACTATCAAACAGCGTGACATCACCGGTGGTCTGCCCCGGGTGCAGGATCTCTTTGAAGCCCGCGTACCCAAAGAAAAAGCCCAGATCTCCGATATCGACGGTGTGGTAACCATTGGCGGCCTTAAGAAAACCGGTCGCGACATCTTTGTGACCCCGCCCAATGGCCTCTTCGCTTCAAATGATGGCCAGACCGAGATTATCCTGGATGAAGCCAAGAACCAATATGTTTTTGTGCTATCCAAAAAAACCGTCTATGCCGAAAATGATGGCAAATGCACCATAGTCAAGGACGGACGCAAGGTCTCGGTAGAGATTGCCAAACGTGGTAAAAAGCCAAGCGTCTATAATATTCCCAGAGGTATGGACCTTTTGGTCACCGACGGCAAATCTGTAAAGAAAGGCTTCCCCTTATGCGGAATCTCCTTCAGTGTGCCGCCCGAACAGGAAAGCATAGTGGAAAGTGGCGATATGGTTATCGAAGGTCAGCCTCTGGCCGGCCGCAGATATTCCATTCCCACCGGAAAACGCATCATAGTACACCAGGGCGATATGGTAGAAAGCGGAGACCCCTTATCCGATGGACCGCTGGACCCGCATGATATGCTGGTAAAAGGCGTGATCGAAGCCCAGGTTCTGATTCTCAATGAGATTCAGGAAATATACCGCAAACAGGGCGTGAAGATAGACGACAAACACGTGAGCGTGATCATTCGCCAGATGTTCAAAAAAGTTCGCATTACAGATAGTGGCAGCACCAGTTTCTTGCAAGGCGATGTGGTAGATAAGATAAGAGTAGAACGTGAAAACCGCGAAGTTATTTCTTTTGGAAAACAGCCCGCCCAGTTTGAACAGCTGCTTCTGGGTATCACCAAGATTTCGCTTTTGACGGATAGCTGGCTGTCTTCAGCCTCATTCCAGGAGACCACAAAAGTGCTTACAAAAGCCGCTATAGAAGGCAGCATGGACTATCTGGAAGGTCTGAAGGAAAGCATCATCCTCGGACACCGTATCCCTGTGGGAACCGGTACCAAAATTCATAACAACATGATCAAGGAAGCTGTGGCAAACGGTGATACCGTGGCCCAGATCATCAGCAAACTCGCCCACCCCGATGTGGAAGAAGAAGCTGAAGATATCCTGGATTTTTAAGATAAATGTGAATACACTGAAATGAAAAAAGGAGAAAATCAGTGCCAACCATCAATCAACTGATCCGAAAAGGAAGAACGAAAGTTGAGTATGCAAAGAAAAACAGGGCGCTCATGGGATGTCCGCAAAGGCGCGGAGTATGCACACGTGTTTACACGACTACGCCCAAAAAACCCAACTCAGCTCTTCGTAAAGTCGCTCGTGTCCGCTTAGTAAACGGATATGAAATTACAGCTTATATTCCCGGAGAAGGACACAACCTGCAGGAGCACTCAATCGTGCTCGTGCGCGGTGGACGTGTAAAAGACCTTCCCGGTGTTCGTTATCATATAGTGCGCGGAGCTATGGATACCTCCGGTGTCGATAAACGTACTAATTCCCGTTCCAAATATGGAACTAAACGTCCTAAAAAGAATTAAGGGGTAAGAGAAATGCCAAGAAAACGCAAAGCTGTTTTACGTGAAGTACTGCCAGACCCCGTATATAACGACGTAGTTTTGACCAAGTTTATGAATTGCCTGATGGTCAAAGGCAAGAAATCCCTTGCCGAAAAGATCGTCTATGGCGCCTTTGATATCATCAAAGAAAAGACTAAACAGGAACCCCTGGAAGTCTTCAAAACCGCCCTCGAAAACGTCCGTCCCATGGTGAAAGTGGTTTCCCGCCGCGTAGGTGGATCAAACTACCAGATCCCCACCGAGGTGACCGAAAAGAGTGGCCGTGCCATCGCCTTCAGATGGATCATCGGAAATTCCCGTAAACGTAGTGAAAAGACCATGGTAGAAAAACTCGCCGCCGAATTGATGGCTGCCTACAAAAAAGAAGGCGCTTCCATCAAAAAACGCGAAGAGACCCATAAGATGGCGGAAGCGAATAAAGCTTTTGCCCATCTGAGATGGTAGTTTCCTAAATCCTATTCCTTAAAAAAGCTGTCAGATTTCTGGCAGCTTTTTTACCCTAAAAGACCTTATACATACCAGGAGTACCAATGACTAAGAGATTGACTATTATCATAGCACTGATGCTATGTGCCGGATTCATCCGGGCGCAGGGACTTGAAACTTTTGCAAACTTCACCGCCACCGGCAGCAGCTACAGCAATGGAAGCTTTACCGGGCAGGATGGCTCGGATTGGAGCTACATTCAGGCGCGCGGAGATACTGATGTCGATGGCAAAGCCCTGATGCTGGGCAAAAACCGCAGCCCGCAATCGCAGCTTGAATCCGGCCTCATCTCCGGCGGCATCGGCACCCTGTCTTTTGCTTACCAACAGGCATTCTCTACAGATGTGAATCTCTTAGTCCTGATCAATGGTACAACCGCAGGCTCTGTAACTTCCTCTTCCCAACCCGGCACCCCCCTGCAATCCCCCGAGTTTCAAGTGAATGTAGCCGGAGACTTCACCTTCACTTTTATCAATGCCGATAATAGCGATGGCCAGGTGGTGATCGATAACATCCTGTGGACTGCCTATGATTCATCTACCCCAGAGCCTAGTCTCTCTGTCAGCACTACCGGTTTGAACGGCTTTAGCTATAGCCAGGGTCAGGGGCCTTCTGCGGCGCAGTCCTTTACGCTTAGTGGAACCGACCTGATCGGAGCTGTCCAGCTCTCTGCCCCCGCCGCTTTCGAGCTCAGTCTGCCTTCGGACGCCAACTATCAGGATAGCCTGTTGCTGAATCCCTCTGCGAGTACTCTGCCTCTTACCACCGTCTATGTGCGTCTCAAGGCTGCTCTTCCCGCCGCCTATTACGAGAATCAGATCCTGACCCTATCCACGCCAGGGGCTACAGATCAGGAGCTCTTGCTTAGCGGAGAGGTCACGCAACCTTCTTCTGAAGATGGCTATTTTATAGATTTTGAAAATGAGTCCAAAGGCAGCTATGCCAGCGGCAATGTCAATCTCAACGGCCTCAATTGGAATATGACCGAAGCCCTGATTGGCACTCTTGCCAATGATTTCAAAAATGGCGATAAGTCTGCCCGCCTGCGCGGCTATGGCAGCTCAGCCATGACTATGCTGGAAGACAAAAGCACCGGCCTGGGCACCCTTTCTTTTTATTACCGCAGATATGGCAGCGATAATCAGGTGGCCTGGAAAGTGGAGCGTAGCATAGATCAGGCGCAGAGCTGGCAACAGATTGGCGCAGATTTCACCGCTCCCGCTTCGGATGATGTGCAGATCTTTTCAGAGCAGGTAAATCTCAATGGCAACGTCAGAATCCGCATTCGCAGTGCCAGTGATGCAGGCTCATCCGATGCCCGTCTGAATATCGACGATATCTTGCTGACCGATTTTAGCGGCCAGACTCCGGCCCAAATCTCGGTGTATCCCCAAGCTCTGGATGCCTTTGTCTATCTGCAGGGCAGCGGTCCCTCACCCAGCCAGAGCTTCACGGTTAGTGGAGCGTTTTTGACCTCAGCTCTTGTGATCAGCGCCGCGGCCTCTTACGAAATATCCCTGAGCAGCAATTCAAATTTTTCCAGCCAAATATCGCTATCCCCCAGCTCCGGGATGCTGCCCGCTACCCAGATCTATGTCCGCTTGAAAGGCAACCTATCTATCGGCAGCTATGCAGAAGACCTAGAGATTAGCTCCCCGGGCGCTCCCACGCAGTATGTGTCGCTGTCCGGAGAAGTGCTGACGGTGCAATTGCCCCAGGCCCCTCTCGCCCTGGAGGCCACTGGGGTGACTCCCTCATCTTTTGTAGCAAATTGGCAGGCCGCTACCGGTGCCACTTCTTACCGTCTGGATGTATATACCACGGCTGCCCCGCCCTCCTCTGCTACAGACCTGTTTTTCTCTGAATATGTAGAAGGCAGCAGCAATAACAAAGCCTTGGAGATCTTCAATGGCACTGGCAACACCGTAAATCTCTCGGACTACAGGGTGCATCTGTATAGCAATGGCTCCTTTAGCCCCACTAATCTTCAGCTTTCCGGCACATTGGTTCATGGTGAGGTTTTCACCCTGGTTCATAGCTCTGCCACCTCTGCCTTTCTCTCTCTTGCGGATTATAGCAATAACGGTGGTGTATTGGGCTTTAACGGTAACGACGCCCTTGCTCTGTATAAAGTTTCTACCCAGTCCTATGTGGATATCTTTGGTGTGATCGGCGATGATCCGGGTGCTGCCTGGACTGTGGATTCCATTACTACCGTAGATAGGACCCTGGTGCGCAAACCATTTATCACTGAGGGAGTCAGCCAGAATCCCACCGGCACCGGCCCGCAAGCTTTTACTACCCTCGCCGCAGAGTGGGAAGGCTATCCTATGGACTATTCCGGCAATTTTGGCTATCACAATCTCTCCCGCCGTGAGCTCAGCTATGTGCCGGGCTATGAAGACCTCGATGTCGGCTTTGTGACCAGCTATACAGTCTCCGGTCTGCAGCCGGATACGGATTATTATTACCGGCTGCGAGCGGTGAACTCCCAAGGCATCAGCGAAGACTCAAATGCCATAGAAGTATTCACCCAGAGCGTCTCGGCACCCACAGTGCAGGCCAGCCACATCGAAGCCTCTATAGCCCGCAGTTCCATCAATCTGGAGTGGACAGTAGGCAATGGCGCCAGACGCATAGTGGTGATGAATACCAGCAACTATTTTTCGACTCCGGCGGATGGCACGGACCCCGCTGCCAATCCTATCTATAACGGAGTCGGACAGCAGGTGGTGTATAACGACGCCACCCAGTTCATCGAGGATTTGCCCTACAACGGAGTCCTGGTGGAGAATCTGGAGCCTGCTACCACTTACTATTTCAGAGTTTTTGAGTACAATGGCTCCGGCAGCCAGAGCCTGTATCTGAATTCCACCGCCACCGGCAATCCAGCTGCTTTTACTACACTGGACAATCCCTACACGGGCTATTACACCGATATCAGCGGTTTTGGCGACGATCTAAAAAGCGATCTGCACGATCTGCTCAGAACTACCCATAGCACCGAGTATAGCTATGATGCGCTCTGGACCCAACTGCGTTATACGGATGAAGACCCCAATAATTCCAACAACATTATCCAAATATATACCGGCTGGAGCATCCCCAAAAGCAGTAACGGCGGAGGGATCACCCAGTGGAACCGTGAACACACCTGGAGCAAGTCTCATGGCGGCTTTGGCGAAAGCAGACCCGCCGGCACCGATCTTCATCACATGCGCCCCTGCGACGCCACGGTGAATTCTGCCAAAGGCAACAAGGATTTTGACGAAGGCGGAAACCTGTATGTGGATGCCTCACCTTATCCGGGATATTCCGGAAATACCGGCAACTATAGCTCTACTTATAGCTGGGAGCCCAGAGATGAGGAAAAAGGCGATGTCGCCCGCATGATCATGTATATGGCCCTGCGCTATGAAGGCACGGATACTTCCTTTGATCTGGAAGTAGTGGACTATGTAAATAGTTCGCCCAGTGGCCAGCCCTATTATGGCAAACTTTCCACTCTGCTGCGATGGCATGAAGAAGACCCGCCGGATGCCTGGGAAGACCGCCGCAATCAGCGCATCTGGGAGCGTCAGGGCAACCGCAACCCTTTCATCGACCATCCCGAATTTGCCTATATGTTGTGGACTCCATATCCTCAGAGCGCTACAAACCTCCAAACCGACAGCTTTACCGCACACTGGTCAGCGCCCATCACCGGGGAGTCCTACTGGCTGCAGGTGGCTACAGACAGCCTCTTTACCAGCCCTGTAAGCGGATATTCTTCCTACAACGCCGGCATCGCCACCAATAAAGCGATCAGCGGTCTCTCGGCTGGCACCACATATTACTACCGCCTGCGCACAAATTTTGGCAGCAACTACTCCATCTATTCGCCCTTTATGAGAGTCACCACCATGGATATCCCGGAGCCCGTGTCCACCACCCTCAGCATCTCTGTAACAGGTGGCCAGCTGCTGCTGGATATCACCCCCGTCCCTACCGCCCTGGGCTACAAAATCTACGCCAGTGACAATCCCTATACCGGCTTTAGCGATGTAAGCGCAGAAGGTGTCTTCACCGGCATCCAGTGGAGCTGCGCAGTAGCCGATCTGCCCAGACGCTTTTACAAAGCCTATGCGGTGTGGGAATAGTTCTGTGGTAAGGAAATAGCTATGGTGTGGGAATAGTTATGTGGTAAGGGACTAACTATGCTGCAAAAGCTGCCGCAGCGCCACCAAATCTTGGGTTGAGTCATGATCTTCTCCTTTTTTGTAGATTGTCTGGAGTTTACATGAAAGATGATTGTTTGGAGTTGAAGCGCCATACGGAGTCTATACATATACTACCAATTACTTAGGCGCTTTGACTTCAAAGAATCTGACTTTCATTCCCGGTGACGAAAGTCGGCTTTCAATAAAGTTCAAGTGCCTTAGGGTGTTACGCATTTACTGCCAATCACTTAGGCATTTGGGCTTCAAACAATCTTTTTTCATTTCCAATGGCGAAAGCTCGCTTGTCACCCTTTTGAGTATCCACCCTCTCTCTCCCTCTCTCTCCCTGGTCAAACAAGAATTTCTGCCGCTTCTCCCTCATTTAA
>Ga0172377_10002492_pt1 | contig 18805 bp, 18 predicted proteins | sample Pumphouse3metaG_FD_119749 | JGI IMG/M metagenome (GOLD analysis project Ga0172377, IMG submission 119749) | Leachate microbial communities from a municipal landfill in Southern Ontario, Canada - Pumphouse #3 metaG | ecosystem: Engineered > Solid waste > Landfill > Unclassified | place: Canada...
CTGAATCTTTTAATGCTAAAATTAAATCGTTTAGAGCTTCCCTGAGAGGTGTTACTGATATAAGTTTTTTCTTATATCGATTAATTAATATTTATGCTTAACACATGTTTTTACTGGTGATCCAGAATCTTTCATTGTATAATGAAACTCCTTTTGAATATAATGGCCGTAAGGTGATGATTTTGGAAAATCTTGATACGATTAAGTTGCTGGGGAAATATGGATTTTTAACATATCTTACGCCTGGACATCATCCTAGTTGTATTTGTTATCGCAAAGATAATTATCTTTTTACTGGTGATAGCTATATCCCTTATGTTAAAGTGGTTACAAATTTGCCTATGGGTAATAAGAAACTTGCTTCAGATTCTTTGAATAGGATAAAGTGTTTGGTAGAAAAGGATGGACTTATTGTAATGCCTAGACATCATGTAATGTAATATAAAGAAACGTATTTAAAATTTATTTGCTTTAGCAAAAGTAAAAATAATTATACTAATGTTATTTTGGAAATGGAATGATGATTAATAATAAAAGAAAAAAGCTAACTTTTGCTAAACAAACTTTAAATGATTTACAAAAGATAAATTTATTATGATACAAATAAATGATAAAAAAGACTGTTGTGGGTGTAATGCTTGTGGTGATGTATGTCCTGTCAAAGCAATAACATTCAAAACAGATATTGAGGGATTTTGGTATCCAGTAGTTAATAAAGAGAAATGTATAGATTGTGGACTTTGTGAAGAAGTATGTCCAATGCTGAACAAAAGAAAAGACAATGTAGAGCGATTTGAAAAGCCCTTTGTTTATGCTGCTTATAACATAAACTGTGATGTACGTTTGGATAGTACTTCAGGTGGCATGTTTTCAGCTTTAGCAGAAAAAATATTTTCACAAGGCGGATATGTTAGCGGCGCAATCTATAATAAAGATCATTCTGTTTCTCATATAGTAACCAATGACAAGTCTAAATTACCGGAGTTAAGAAGTTCCAAATATTTACAGAGTTTTACCGGTAATTCATATGAAGATATTAAACAACTTTTAATAAAAGGAGAAAAAATTTTGGTATGTGGAACACCATGCCAAATAACAGCTTTGTATGCATATCTGAACAGTGACTATGATAATTTAATAACTTGTGATTTTATCTGTAAAGGAGTTAATTCTCCTAAAGTTTTTCAGAAATACATTGAAATGCTGGAGTTACAGTATAAGTCAAAAGCAGTTAAAATTAAATTTAAAAATAAAACATTTGGATGGCATAGGTTTTCAACTAAAGTTGATTTTCTTAATGGGAAAAGTTATATAAAAGATAGATATCATGATTCTTTTATGATTGGTTATTTACAAAATGGAAATTTTGCCCGTCCTTCATGTTATTCCTGTCAATTTAAAGGATTTCCGCAAAAGGCAGATATTACCCTTGGCGATTTTTGGGGAATTGAGAATATTGATAAAACAATGGATCAAGATTTAGGCACATCCTTAATAATGGTAAATTCAGCTAAGGGTATGACTTTTTTTGACAGCTTAGGAAAATCTGTTATAAAAAAAGAATTTACTATGGAAGATGCAACTAAAGGAAATCCGGCAATGAATTATCCACTAAAAGCTTCAAAAAATAACCGTAAAAATTTTTTTGAGGCATTGAATAATATGCCATTTGAACAAGTTGCTAAAGATTATTTTCCAATGCCTTCTTTTTTTATGAAAATGAAAACAAAATTAAGACCATTGAAAAAAGCTATTAAAATAATGTTTACAATAGGATTGTCATTAAAAACATATTGGCAGTTATTTTACTACAACTTTATATGTAAAAATGTTTATATAGCAGGTAAAATAAAATTTATTCCACTAAAATATTGTCATCTCTCAATTAATAAATCAGCTGAGCTTAAGTTAAATTCCAGTTTAACAATGGGTGTTAAACAAGTTAAATCCTCTCATCTTGAAACACGTTTGTTATTAGAAAAAAATGCGAAGATGACAATAAATGGTCCCTTTTCTATCTATTGCAACTCATATATTAGGGTAGTGAAAGGTGGTGAATTAATATTTAATGGAGGCTTTATTAACGAAAATGTTCAAATAACATGTGCTTCAAAAGTAATAATTGGAGAGAGATGTTCTATCGCAAGGGATGTTATTATTCGTGATTATGATGCCCATACCTTAGAAATACCCGACTTTAAAATTGCAAAACCGATAATCATTGGCAACCATGTATGGATCGGTAATAGAGCTATGATTCTTAAAGGTGTTACTATTGGTAATGGTGTCATTATAGCTGCTGGCGCAATTGTTACAAAAAATATTCCTGCAAATTGTGTTGCAGCTGGAGTTCCTGCAAAAGTTATTAAAGAAAACATTAAATGGAAATAATATGAAAATTGCAATATTAACTCAACTGTTAAAAATAAATTACATTTATAAATACAACTAAAAAATAAGGAGTATTTTAACCGAAAGATAAATTCTATATTGATTTAGAGAATACGTGTAATACTATATCATATAAAATTTCCATTGCGTTGAAAAACATAATTATAGATGGTAAGGTAAGTCTGGCCATAAAATAATGATTGATGGAATTGGTGTAGGTTATAGCTGGGGAAGTTGTTTACTTAATTTTAAAAATAAAATGGAAATACCTAAATTTAAATTAAATAATGGCATTTATATACCATGTGTAGGAAATGGACCAGGAATCATTGGATATACTCCAAAGCCTAAGAAAAGAACTTTTATTAAAAAGGTTTACGATAAGGTCATCGGTCGTAGTTTATTAACAAATAAATATATAAATGCAGTAGCTAATTCATTTGAGATTGGATATGCACTTTTAGATAATTCTGCATCTTATCATAATAATAAAGCTATTAAAAGTGCTATTATAAAAAGTGGCGTAGATCGTAAAGATTTATTTATAACAACTAGGATTAGTAATCAAGCACAATTTACACATAAAGTACGCGAAGAATTTTTTAAAGGATTAAAAGAATTAGGCATTGAACAATATGATTTACTCCAATTTCACTGGCCGGTGACAAATTTTTATTTGGAAACTTGGGACGAAATGGTAAAGTTATATAAGGAAGGATATGTAAGATCTATTGGCGTGGCTAATTGCCATAAGCATCACCTCGAAGCTATTATTAAATCTAAGGATATAATACCAGCCATAGATCAATTTGAAGTACATCCTCTTTTTACACAAAAGCCGCTTATTTCATATTGTAAGAGTATGGGCATTCAAGTACAAGCATATTCAGCAATAGCTCGTTTTGATGATCGTTTAATGCGTCTTCCTCTATTAAAAAAAATTGCAAAAAAATATAATAAATCAGTAGTACAAATTATTCTACGTTGGGATATTCAGAATCAAATTATACCTATTATTCGTTCCTTAAATAAGGAACGACAACTGGAAAATATTTCTATATTTGACTTTAACCTTACCCCTGAAGAGATACAAGCTATAGATAGTATTAATATTAATGCACGCGTTAGGTATGATCCGGACAATTGTGATTTCACAGTTCTATAATGGAGAAAACAGACAATAAGACCATAGCTAAAAATACAATGTTTCTATATTTTCGTATGATGCTTACAATGGTTATTTCATTGTATACATCACGAGTAATATTAAAAACATTAGGTATTGACGATTATGGACTATATCAGGTAGTCGGTGGAGTAGTTGGATTTCTTTCTTTTTTAAATGGAGCATTGTCTACTGGATCTTCACGATTCTTAACATTTGAATTAGGAAAAGGAAACAAAGAAAAACTTAATCGGACTTTCAGTACTACGCTCAATATTCATATTTGCATGGCCTTTATCATTCTTATTTTAGCAGAAACAATAGGCTTATGGTTCGTTTACAATAAATTGGTAATACCACCAGACAGGCTTAATGCTGCTGTTTTCGTTTATCATATATCTATTCTCACGGCATTAGTAAGCATAACTCAAATACCTTATAATGCAAGTATTATCTCACACGAAAAAATGGGGATTTATGCTTATACAAGCATTGTTGAAGTGTCGTTAAAACTCGCTATTGTTTATTTACTTGTTATAGGGGATTTCGATAAACTAAAACTTTATGCTTCATTGTTATGCATTGTGCAGATAGGAATGGCTCTTTTTTATCGTTTTTATTGTACTAATAAATTTAAAGAATGCCATTTTTCATGGAAAATAGATCATCATATTTTCAAAGAAATAGCTGGTTTTTCCGGATGGAGTATGTTTGCAAGTATTTCTATTGCACTTAATAACCAAGGAACAACGATTATCACTAATATGTTTTTTGGACCTGCTATAGTTACGGCTCGTGCTCTTTCCCTACAAGTAAATATGGCAGCTATGCAATTTGTTAATAATTTCAGAACAGCAGCTAATCCTCAAATTGTAAAGCGATATGCATCAAATGATATAGATGGCTCAAAAAGATTACTATTAAATAGTACTTTATTTAGTTATTATTTAATGTTATTATTGGGACTTCCTATAATTTTATTAGCGGAACCTTTGTTGAATTTATGGTTAGATCAAGTACCACCATATAGTGTTATTTTCTTACAATTAATTATTATACAAAGTCTTTTTTCCGTTTTTGATACTTCTTTCTATACGGCGTTGTATGCTAAAGGGAGATTGCGTGAAAATGCGATCATAAGTCCACTAATGGGTTTTATCCAATTCCCTGTAGTCTATTTGTTATTTAAAGCAGGGTGTTCACCTGTTTCATTATCTTGGGCAGGCATCGTAACCTATATGATTTTAGGAATAGTAATTAAACCTATATTAGTTTCAAAAATTGTGGAAGGTTATAAACTTTCGGATTTTTATCGTATAATTTGTCGTTGTACCATAGTAACTATAGTTGCAAGTATTATCCCATTGTATGTTTCTTATAATTATCCTGGAGATGGCTTTATTAGATTTATAGTTATTTGTCTTGTATCTTTTATATCTATAATTACCGTTGTTTATTTTATAGGTATTGATAAACAAATGAAAAAAGGACTGTATATAATGATTAATGAAAAGTTGAGAAAAAAATAAAAATATAGTATTTAAATAGTTAAAAAAATGAAAATTTGTATATTAACTCAACCCTTAGGTCATAATTATGGAGGGATAATGCAAAATTATGCTTTACAAAAGGTGCTAAAAAAAATGGGGCATGAAGTATGGACAGAAGATAGAAGACCAAATAAAGAAACTCTTCTAATTAAAATTAAAAAGATACCATTTGTTCGGTTTTTATTTGGGAAAAAAAAGATAGAGAAAACATTAACTCCTTCTATAGCTGAAAAAGATATAATAGAACGAAATACTCGTAAATTCATTAAGGATAATATTCAAACTACAATACCTATTTATAGTTCAAATAAAAAAGAACTATTAAAGTATAATTTTGATGCGTATATAGTGGGAAGTGATCAGGTATGGAGACCTCGTTATTCGTATGGTCTCTACAATTATTTTTTAGATTTTACAAAAGGCTTACATGTGAAAAGGATTGCATATGCTGCATCTTTTGGTGTTGATAACTGGGAGTTTACTGATGAACAAACAAAGAAATGTAAGAAGTTTTCTAAGCAATTTGATATTGTTTCAGTTAGAGAAGATTCCGGAATTGAATTATGTAAGTCTCATTTAGGAATTGATGCAATTCATGTATTAGATCCTACATTACTTTTAGAAAAAGAAGATTATGTAAAACTTATAGAAAGTAAAAGAGAGTCCAATAGTGGATTGTACACATATATTTTGGATGAATCGCAAGAGAAAAATAAAATTATTAAAATAATTTCTTCTAAGCTTAATTTAATTAAAAGTACAGTTATGCCAGAATTAAAATTTCAAACACTTGGAAATAATCCATTAACTAAATGTAGTCTTGCATATGTTTCTGATTGGTTATCTGGTTTCTATAATGCTGATTTTATTTTTACAGATTCATTTCATGGTACTATTTTTTCCATAATATTTAATAAACAATTTATAACGATTGCTAATAAGGATAGAGGTATAGCAAGGTTTAGTTCATTACTTAAATTATTTGGATTGGAAAATAGATTAATCTTTTCTATTAATGAATTGACAGATACTTTGATTACTAATCGTATAAATTATGATTTGGTGAATAAAAACAAGGAGAAAATGCAGAAAATATCAATGGATTTTTTAAAACAAATATGAATAATATAATGAATCCTGAAATTTCAGTTATAATTCCAATTTATAATACTGAAAAATATTTACCTCAGTGTATTGAAAGTGTCTTGGTACAATCATACAACAATTTTGAATTAATACTAGTTAACGATGGTTCAACAGATAATTCGGGAAGGATTTGCGACAACTATGCTAAAAAAGATGAAAGAATAAAAGTCTTTCATAAAAAAAATGGAGGCGTAACATCTGCCCGTGCTTTTGGTGTAGAAAAAGCAAAAGGAGAATATATCAATTTTGTTGATTCAGATGATACAATTCCTGAACACTCATTATTGAGCTTGATAAAAATTGCTCAAAAGAATGCATTAGATATTATTACAGCTAATTATATTAAAATTAATGGATCTAAAGTGAAATACAAAATCAATTTTGATAATCATCTTAGCATTTTTAAACAATCAGAATATATGAAAGCTCTTGCTCAGGTAAGAATAATGAATGCTCCTTGGGCAAAACTCTTTAAAAAAGAATTATTTGATAATTACACATTTAATTTAAATAGAGAAATAGTAGCCTTTGAAGATTTAATAATGAATATTAGGTTAGCCCTTAGAGCAAATGCAATTGGTTATGTTAATACTTCTGTTTACAACTATCATAAAAGAGAAAATAGTGCATCTAATACAAACAAAATTAATTTAGAGTATTATAAAAAGATTACAGCATTAATCGTTCAATCTTTTTATCATTATAAGAGAAGCGATATTCTAGTAGAAATCCTGCCATATTTTAATTTGACTCAAATAAAATTTTTGATTCTAGATAAAGTGTCCTTTAATTATAATGATATTTGGCTTCAAAACAACATTCTAAATATTAAAAATTTAAACCTTAGTAAAAAAGAAAAATTAATTCTTTTGGCGGCTAAAAATAAGGTAACACGCTTTTCCTATCTATTTTTTTTAAAATTATATAGTATCATTTTAAAATATTACAGAAAATGATTTACGCAATAAATTATGCTGATTCAAATTTTGAACGCAATAGAGGATATAATACAAAAACAGCTTATTCGAAAGGGAAAGTGGATAAAGTGATTGAATATTCTCCGGAAAATATTGATGAAGATTTCAAGAAAAAATATGCAAATATATTTTCTTATAAACGTGGAAATGGATTGTGGTTATGGAAGCCTTATTTTATATTAAAAACACTTTATAAAATAAAAGACGGTGATTATTTGTTTTATTGTGATTCAGGCGCCATTTTTGTTAATAAAGTAAAATATCTTGTTGATGTTTTAAAAAATAACAATCAATCCGTAATGTTATTTGAGACATCTCTTTTATCACGTCAATTCACAAAAAAAGAATCATTCTATTTAATGGACTTCAACGAATTCAATCACAACCAAATTTTGTCTGGTTACATATTAATTAAGAAAAATGCTAATTCTGTTCAGTTTGTTCATGAATGGTTAGACTTTATGTGCGATGAAAGAATTTTATCATATAAACACTTTTTAAAAGAAATCGAAGAATTTAAAGATTTTGTTTCTCATCGTGAAGATCAATCTGTATTAGATATTCTTGCTAGAAAAAAAAGAATACCAGTATATAGAGATCCTTCAGATTATGGAGATAGACCTTGGCAATATGCCAGTAAGCATTGGACTTTTGCAGAAAAAACTTATAACAATTCTCCATATCCAAAAATTCTTATCAGCAATCGAAAGAGTAATCCAATTATTTATAAATACAAGGAGAAAATAAAAACTATTTTGAACCACTTAAATATTTATACTAAAAAATATTATTTCAAAAAATACAATATTAATCCTCTGAAAAATGAACAATAAATATAGAATATTAATATTTGATTATTTAGTCTCTGGGCATCATTTAGAATATCTTAACCATCTTTATAAAAAAGCTCTTCAATATCAAGAAAAAAAATTTATTTTTGTATTGCCACTTAATTTTACCGAGGTAAAGGATAAATTAAGTTGGCCTGATGCAATAAATATTACCATACATCTTGAAGATTTTTCAAAAATAAATAAAACCTCAGGACTAATAAAATCATTTAGGTTAAGCCAATTGTTAAAGAGCAACATTAAAAAATTTAAGATAACTCATATTTTTCTTATTTCATTAATGTCTTTTTTACCTACGTTACCTTTTATAATGAATAGTAAGGTGAAAATTTCAGGTATTATTTATCTAATTTATCTTTATAGGTGGAAAAATGAAGGTTCTTTACCAAAACTTCAGGATGCTTTTAAATATTTATTATTCACAAAAATGAAAAGTTTTCATGAAATATTCATTTTAAATGATGCTTTAAGTGCTAGATATCTTAATATTAAATTCAAAACCAATAAATTTAAATACCTCCCCGATCCATTTATTCCAATTCCAGAAGATAAAATAAAAAATATAAGAGAAAAATTAAATATTTTACCAAATAAAACTGTATTTCTTCATTTTGGAGGCTTGTCTCGTCGTAAAGGGACTATAGATATTTTAGAAGCATTAGAATTATTACCTACTTCACAACTTGACAATCTTTGTTTTATATTTGCTGGTAAAGTTTATGATGATATAAGTACTGAATTTTACGAAAAATTAAATAAGCAAAAAGAAAGAGTTCAAATACTTTGTTTCGATGAATTTTGTGAATACACATTTTTAGGTTCTTTATGCTTGAGTTGTGATTTCATTCTTATTCCTTACAAAGCAACGGCACAAAGCAGCGGAGCATTAGGGTTTGCAGCCCAATTCAATAAACCTGTTATAGCTCCGAATGATAATTTATTGGGAAAGTTGGTTAGAAAATTCAATTTAGGTTTTACCATTAAAAATATTACACCTAAATCGCTTAGCTTATTTATAAAAGAAGAGATGTTTCTTATAAATAAGAGCAAAAAAAGTGATTATCTCCGAATAAATAGTATTGAAAATTTCACAAATTCTATTTTTTCAAAACTCACAAACAAACAGGAAACATTACAATAAATGAAAATTTCCAAATTAAATGCATTTTTAAGTACTCTGAATTTTGTGCTACTTTTTATTGGTTATCAATTTGTAACATCATTGTTTTTGCCACTAACTTCAGATTTAGAAGGTATTTCCAGAACGATTACCGTGCCATATCGATTTGTTACGATGCTTATATCGATATTGGTTATTATCTTAAATATTAAAAGAAAAAGGGAGTTTAAATCCTTTGGAATAAATGTTTTGTTGTTGTATTGGACTATGTTGATTATCAGAATGTTCTATGATATATATTTAAATCCAGATATATATATACAAGGTTCATACAGATTATGGATGTATGTTTTCGGTATTTGTTTGCCAGCAGTTTTTTCAGTAATGAAAAGTATTCATGTTATCAATTTAAAAAAAACGTTAAACTGGATATTATTATTAACATTTTTAGTTATCGTCATAAATATAATTTCTAACCCCGATATTTTAGGTTCTGCAAGTAAAATTGCTAGTCGGCAAAGTGCTAATCTTGCAATGAACTCTATTGCGTATGGTCATTTAGGTGCAATGGGTTTGATACTTTCAATCTATTATCTAATTAAAAATAAACTCAGTTTTATTGCTAAGTTAATTACTATAGTCATAATGTTATTAGCATCTATTATCATGCTTAGGGCAGGTAGCCGTAGCCCTATCGCAGCTTTTATTGTAGTAATGCTATTTTGGTCTTTTTCGAGTGGGAAAACTTTTTTTAGAGGTGTTGTAATTCTTTCCATTTTTAGTTTATTGCTAGTCGTTTTCATTAATCCTATTCTACAAATAATTGGCGATATTTCTCCAGTTATTGAATGGAGATTACGCACTTCAATTTATGAAGGTGATACTAGTAATAGAATGCCACTGTACATAGAAGCATTACAAAGATTTTCAAATCATCCAATTCTTGGTGATCGTTTTTCATTGCAAAGTAATGTTGGGGAGATTATTTATTCTCATAATATAATACTTGATTCTCTAATGGGCTTAGGTATTATAGGAGGAACTGCAATGGTTTATGTTTTAATAAAAGCATTGAAGTTGTGTTATAAAATGATATCAAATAATGACTCAAATCTATGGATAGCACTTATTTTAATACAACAAATTACGTTTATGATGTTTTCCAGTTCATTTTATTACAATCCGCTTTTATCCGCATTGTTAACTTTTGTGTTTATTTATGAACAGAATCATAATAACTATAATACTCCCAAAAATAAGACCGCTGTTTAAGTGAAATTGTATAACTTTAATAGTGATATTATGAAAGAAAAAAAAGGAAATTTAGTGTATCATTTAAAGTGTAGGTAGCGTTATTAGCCATACAAGAACGGGAAAGTATGTCCTATTTATCTAAACGTTATGGAGTGCACTAGACAGTGATATCTATAAGCCCATTGAAAAAAAGAATTTATGAGACGTTCATCAGAAATTTTTTGCTAAAAAAGTTCCAGATTAAATGTATGAAATATCTATGACGTAAAAAAGACGTCTGAGAGAAAGGGAAAGTGGTATACTCTGCTGTATCTTTTTTAAAAAGCAAAAAATATGGAACAGTAAGTATCATTTAGTCAGGTTGTATCCAAGGGATGCAGCATAGACGTACACAAAAAGATTGTAGTTGCCACAATAGATGGTGAAGGAATAAAGAAGGAAACAAAGGAATTTGGACCTTCACGAGTTCATTGACAAAAATGAAAGACTGGTTATTGGAGAAAGAAATTACCCATGTAGCCATGGAAAGTACAGGTGTCTATTGGAAACCGGTATATAATATATTGGAACCAAGCGGAATAATAGTGTGGATAGTTAATGGCCGTCATATAAAATATGTTCCGGGATACAAAACAGACAAAAAGGACAGTGCCTGGATATGCAGATTACTATTAGCCGGATTGTTAAAGCCAAGTTTTATTTCGCCAAAGGAGCATCGTGAATTACGTGATTTGACACGTTTCCGAAAAAAATTAATACAGAAGGTTACGGCAGAAAAAAAGTCATAATAGCAGTAGGACATTCGATCCTGAAGGTTTTCTATCATGTGTTGAACGATGGTGTCGAATATCGGTAGTTAGAAGCTGATTATGTAACTATAAGACAGTGACAATGGCTTAAATTATATCTACAAAAAGAGTTATAAAGACTTGGGTGTAACGTACAAATCCTAAAATCTGTTGTTTAACAGAAAATAAAACAAAGGTCAATTTTTACTGGCAACTGTTGTATAAGTACAACAATTAAGCCGATTATTAAACTGATCTAAACAGCTAATCGGTCAAGACTGTGACGTATGAGCACGAGTATGAAATTTAAATTTTCTTAGCTGTTGTAAAATAAAAAGGCCGATTCAATAATCTCGCATTTATTTTTTAATGAGTGCTATCTTTGATTTTCTCTGAACTATAAACTTAAGAATAGAATAGTCTGAATATTAACTATTTAGAGAATATTACTAGTTAAAAATTTACGTATGAAAAATATTTTGTTATTAACCCCAATTTACCCAGCAGCTGATATCCCAAAGGCAAATACTCCAGTCGTTCACTATTTTGCAAAAGAATGGGTAAAAATGGGTTATAAAGTAGTTGTGATTAATTATGTTGTTAATTTCCCTGATTTATTTTATAGGATTTGTAGACCATTTGAAATGCAGTTGACATCTTTTTTTTCTTCAACTATTCGGACTAAACCAGCTTCTGAAATTAAATATAATATTGATGGGGTTATAGTTAAAAGAATTCCAATGCTTAAATTTATTCCTCATTCAAAATATTCTAATAGTGTAATAAAACAAGCTTTTAAAAAGACTTTAATGTTTTGCAAAGAACAACAGTTTCAACCTGATTGCATTTTAGCACATTGGCTTAATCCACAGATTCAGTTAATCCAATTATTAAAGCACAAATATCAAGTACCTTCATGTTTAGTTTTTCATGATAGTGGTCGTGATCTTAAATCAATATTTAAAAATAAAGCGGATGAATATATGAACTCAGTTGATGCCATTGGATTCCGTTCAGAAGCAATTAAAAAAAAATTTGAAAAATCTTTTAATTACAGAAAACCAAATTTCTATTGTTATTCAGGCATACCTGATGATTATATTTTAAATTATAATTATCATAGAAGTTTTTCTATAATTAATTCATTTATATTCGTAGGTACATTAATAAGAAGAAAATATCCTGCAGAAATAGTTACTGCAGTATCTAAATCTTTTAAGAATGAAAAATATCAAATTTCCTTTATTGGAACAGGAGCAGAGGATAAAAATATATTAAAATATGCAAAAAAATCAGGTCATTTAGAAAGAGTAAGTTTACTAGGTAGAATGTATAGGGATCAAGTTTTCAGACAATTAAAGCAACATGATGTTTTTATTATGATTTCAAAAAATGAGACTTACGGTTTAGTTTACCTCGAAGCTATGGCAGTAGGATGTATAACTATTGCTTCAAAAAATCAAGGATTTGATGGTATAATTAAAAATGGTATTAACGGTTTCCTGTGTGAAGCTGGAAATGTAAAAGAACTTACATCAATAATTAATGAAATTAGATTATTGGATGTGGATAAATTAAAAGATATTTCTAACGCAGCTATTAAAACTGCTCGACAATTAACTGATTCTAAAGTTGCAGAAAATTATATAAAAGAAATTGAAAATATAAATCTAAAAAGTCTTTAAGCTTTAGAAAAAGGAGTTTTTATATTGATTGATATCATTACATAATAGGTTCTTTAAGCAGTAGATTTTGCAGTTTCTCTGAATAAAAATAGAGATTTTCCTTTAGATGTTCCTAATTATCTGGATGAGAATGTTTCTACTAAGTTTATGAAATTAATTCAGAGCTATACTGGAATTATTGATAATATGATTTGGATAAAATATTAAAGAAATAGTAGTTACACTATTTATACTTATTAGAATTTAAATTAGATGACCTTACTTATGTGAATTAAATTTATATGTCTATTGTTTAATAGAATACAAAAAAAGTTTGTAAGCATATGAACGCTAAATATCATTTAGTTTTTTAAACAAAGGAAAAAAATCGAATACTTTTTGTGCATAATATAATGCGCCGATGAAAAAGTCTTTACAACCTTTTGTTTCGATGGTAAGCTCGTATTAAAAATAGAGAGTCATTTATATAAAAGATAAATGTTGGATCGGTTATGGAACTTAAGATAGCAGCAGTAGCTAATCAAATTGAATAAGCTGTAGTTTATAATTGGGTGATTTGTTGGATAAAAATAAACATGATGGAACTATGCGTAAATTAATCGATGTATAAAATTTCATAAACTTGTTTGGAGACAAAAGATATAGAGAGATGTATAATTTAAAAAATTATTAATTGTTATAAAATCAACTATTTGATAGGGTCGTATTGTACCTTAAAAAATATGAATATATAAGAAATTTAATGATTAAACTTACTCTAAAATAACAGAAAATGATACGATTGATATTATTATATTTAGTTTATTTAAAACAAAAGATAAAAGGTTTAGGTCATGAAACATATAACGGTTTTACAATTGTTTTTTCATTTAAAGACAGTGAAATTTCAATAGGAAAAAGTACTGTAATTAATTCATCTTCTATGAGTAATATGGTAGGCTTATTTCAACGTACCATTATTGTAGCACGATATGGTGGTAAGATAAATATTGGCAAGAATTGTGGAATATCTGGTTCTACAATTTATTCAATGAAAAAAATATATATTGGAGATTATTGTACTATTGGTGCAAATTGTAAAATAATTGATAATGATTTCCATCCCCTTGAAATGGAATATAGATGTCAAGGTCTTAATAAATAATATACTCAAAAAAGTGATTCATATAGGTAAGGATTGTTTTATTGGTATGAATAGTATTATACCTAAAGGGACAACAATAGGAGATAATGTAATCATTGGAGCGGATAGTGTTGTTAGTGGAAAAATCCCTTCAAATGTTATAATAGCAGGTAATCCAGCAAAAATTATTAAAGAAATAAAAGCTAACAATATAGAGATATAGAGAAGTAAAAAATTAAATATTAGCAATGAAAATTTCAGTTATTACTGTAACGTTTAATAGTGATAAAACATTAAAAGATACAATAGAATCTGTTCTTAAACAGACATATAAGGATATAGAATATATTATAATTGATGGTTTATCGAGCGATAAAACAGTGGATATTATCCGTCAATATGAACCTAAATTTAAAAATTGTTTGAAATGGATTAGTGAAAAAGATAAGGGACTTTATGATGCAATGAATAAAGGTTTTCGTATGGCAACAGGTGATGTTATTGGCATTATAAATTCTGATGATTTATTTGCAGATGATACAGCTATTGAAAAAATGATGAATTGTTTTGAAAGTCATTTAACAGCTGATGCAGTGTATACTAATTTATATTATGTGTCTCAGAATGATACTTCTAAAATAGTTCGACATTGGGTTTGTGGTAAACAACGCTCTTTTAAGTATGGTTGGCATCCAGCTCATCCTACATTTTATGTAAGAAAAGAAATATATCAAAAATATGGATTGTTTGATTTAAATTTTGAATTTGCTGCAGATTTTGAATTAATGCTTAGATTAATAGAAAAACATAATATTAAGTTAGTTTATTTGAAAGAATCATTAGTTAAAATGAGATTGGGTGGAAAAACTAGTAAAAATTTAACAAATATAAAAAAAGGTAATATAGAATGTTATCATGCTTTCAAAAAAAACGGTATCCATGTTAATTTTTTATATCCATTTTTTCGTTTATTACCTAAATTAAAGCAGTTTTTTTAATAAAAAGTATACAAAAAATAATTGTATAATGGAAAAGTTATTATTTACGGGTTCTTCTGGATTTTTAGGGCAAAACGTCAAGCCTCTTCTACTAGATAAATATGATATAAGTACAGTTGGTAGAAGCGAGGAATGTGATTATATCGTAGATTTATCTATGGATGAGCCACGTTTTAAGGAATCTTTTGACGTTGTTTTTCATGCGGCTGGTAAAGCTCATGTTATTCCTAAAAATCAAAATGAAGAAGATGAATTCTTTTTAGTTAATTTAACAGGAACTAAAAACTTGTGTAAAAGCCTTGAGAAAATTGGGGTTCCCAAAAACTTTATATATGTAAGTTCTGTTGCAGTATATGGGTGCGAAAGTGGCTCTGACATTGATGAAAGTTATCCTTTAAAAGGAAAAGCTCCTTATGCTTTAAGTAAAATAAAAACAGAGAAATTTCTTCAGTCTTGGTGTGAAAAAAATAATGTTTGTTTAAGTATTCTTCGTCCTTCTTTAATTGCAGGACCTAATGCTCCTGGAAATTTAGGATCAATGGTTAATGGAATTAAAAAAGGTAAATATTTAAGTATTGCAGGAGGAAAAGCTCGTAAAAGTGTTTTGATGGTACAGGATATAGCTAAATTAGTATCTTTATTAGAAGATAAAGGAGGAATTTACAATGTATGTGACAATACGCAACCTTCATTTAGAGAATTAGAGCAAGTTATTTGTAAACAATTAGATAAAAAGTTACCATTCTCAATTCCATTATATATTGCTAAATTTTTAGCTTTAATAGGAGACTTATTAGGATCTAAAGCACCTATAAACTCCAAACGTTTATTAAAAATAACAGAATCTCTTACATTTAGTAATAAAAAGGCTTGCAAAGAACTTGGTTGGTGTCCTTTAAATGTGTTAGAAAATTATAGAATAAAATGATAGAGAAATGAATTATTTAATAATAGCTATTATTTTATTACTGTTGGAATTATTTTATTTTCGAATAGCTGATAAATTTAATATTATAGATAAACCTAATCAGAGAAGTTCTCATACTTATATAACTCTGCGGGGTGGAGGTATTATCTTTTTATTGGGGATGTGGCTTTATACTTTTTTTTATGGTATTCAATATCCTTATTTTTTATTAGGACTAACTTTAATAGCAGGAGTAAGTTTTATAGATGATGTACATTCTGTACCAAATAAAGTGCGACTTATTATTCAGTTCGTATCTATGTTTTTATTATTCCAAGAATGGGGTATTCTTACTTTATCAAGTTGGTGGATGATCATTATTGCATTGATTTTATGTGTGGGTGTTATTAATGCATATAATTTTATGGATGGTATTAATGGTATTACTGGATGTTATAGTTTAGCAGTATTACTTCCACTTTGGATACTGAATTTGTCTTTACATTTCATTGATACTAATCTTTTGGTGGTAGCAATGATAAGTGTTTTGGTTTTTTTGATTTTCAATTTTCGGAAACTAGCAAAATGTTTTGCAGGGGATGTGGGAGCTATAGGTATAGCTTTCATTTTAATTTTTGCAATAGGTAGTTTGATTTTGAAAACCGGAGATTTTAGTTATATTTTCTTATTATCTATTTATGGGGTTGATACGGTCTTAACCATAATACATAGATTAATCTTACATGAGAATATAGGTGTGGCTCATCGTAAACATGCTTATCAAATTATGGCTAATGAATTAAAAATTCCACATGTATTGGTTAGTTCTATTTATATGATTTTACAACTGATAATTTCAGTAGGTCTTATTTGGTTCCCCTGGAATAATTGGATATATTGTATTTCAGTTTCGTTAATAATGGCAATAGCTTATATTCTTTTTATGAAACGCTATTATTATTTACATGTAGCATATTTAAAGAATAAAGAGATTTAATCTATATTCTTTGTTTTTAAGGAATATATGATACTAAAGACAAGTGGTGTTTCGTATATTGAGGCTTATGTTAGTAATCAGATTCGTAATGGATTTATAACTAAAGAAGAAGGTGAAGTGCAGATACATGATGCCATGTCGGTTTATAAGAAAGAGCTTGTAGAGGGAATCCAAAAATTGAAACTTGATAGTATTTTACCTAAAATAGATTTAAGTGTTTTTGATGGGAAGTAGGGAGGTTTGATTAATGTTTTTATATGACAAAGATAAAATGAGTTTATGAGAAAAAAAGTTTTTGTATCGGGTTGTTTTGATATGTTACATTCGGGTCATGTAGCTTTCTTTCAGGAAGCTTCATTATTAGGTGATTTGTATGTAGGTATCGGTTCTGATAAAACTGTTTTTGATCTTAAGGATCGCAAAACTATTAATAAAGAAAAGGAACGTCTGTATATGGTGCAGTCTGTTAAATATGTAAAAAAGGCATGGATCAATTCCGGTTCAGGACTTTTGGATTTTGAGAAGGAACTGCGGGAACTTAAACCTGATATATTTTTTGTTAATAATGACGGTTTTACTCCTGACAAACAAACTTTGTGTAAGGAGTTGAATATTGAATTACTGGTCAGTAAAAGAATTCCTCATAAAGGACTTCCACAACGTTCAACGACAGCTTTGCGTAAAGAATGTCATATACCTTACCGTCTTGATCTCGCAGGTGGATGGCTTGATCAACCTATAGTTTCTAAATATGCTTCAGGATCAGTTATAACAATGTCAATTGAACCCGATCATGAGTTCAATTATCGCAGTGGAATGTCGAGTAGTACAAGAAAAAAAGCAATAGAATTATGGCATACCGACATACCTGAAGGAGATAAGGAGATACAGGCAAAAATGCTTTTTAGTTTCGAAAATCCTCCTGGTAGTAAATACATTTCAGGTTCACAAGATTCCATAGGAATAGTTATTCCGGGAATTAACAAATTGGATTACGATAAAGGGCAATATTGGCCTTCAAAAATTACGCCTATAAAAGACAAAAAGACTATTGATTTTATCGAAAAAAATCTTTGGTTTATTACTTTATCTCCAAGAAACGAAGAATATGATGTATTTTCTGATACTGTCATCAATAAAAAGAATGCGCAATTACTTGCTGATGCTACTGAAGGTTGCTGGAATGCTATATTAAATAGAAATATTAAAGATTTTGGATATTATTTTAGAAAAAGCTTTGAAGCTCAGGTTGCTTTGTTCCCGCATATGATAAATGATAGTATCATTAATCAAATTGATCATTATAGCAAAGATGCATTAGGATGGAAATTAAGTGGTGCCGGAGGCGGAGGATATCTTATCATTGTATCTGAGAAACCTATTCCTAATGCTATACAAATAACAATTAGGAGGGGATAGATATTTCGGTGATGCTGGGTTACCTTTAGTTTTGATTTTTTTATAACAGCGATATTAATATTTTTAATTGAATATATGCACTAAATTTAAAGAAGAACCTTCCTAATTACCGGTTACATATGTCCTATTTATAGTAAAATATTATCATTTACATGAGGAATATCTAAAAAATAATTATTAAAAAGATGAAAAAAGTAGCATTAATAACAGGAATCACAGGACAGGATGGTTCTTTCCTGGCAGAATTTTTAATAGAGAAAGGTTATGAAGTTCATGGTTTGATGCGCCGTTCTTCTAGTTTTAATACCGGGCGTATTGAGCATTTGTATTTGGATGAGTGGGTACGAGATATGAAGAAAGAACGTTCGGTTAATCTTCATTATGCTGATATGACGGATTCAAGTTCTATAGTTCGTGTATTACAACAGATTAAA
>Ga0172377_10002496_pt1 | contig 18795 bp, 25 predicted proteins | sample Pumphouse3metaG_FD_119749 | JGI IMG/M metagenome (GOLD analysis project Ga0172377, IMG submission 119749) | Leachate microbial communities from a municipal landfill in Southern Ontario, Canada - Pumphouse #3 metaG | ecosystem: Engineered > Solid waste > Landfill > Unclassified | place: Canada...
TCATATATTGCCGCCTTTGAGCCAAAATAATAATGTTTTTCGCCCTTATAAGGCTCTGTTAGCTCAACATGGATTACCTTGAATAGCTGTTTCATATTCTACTATATTTAATTCTTTACCCGTCAAAGAAAAGTATAAATTCTGTAATTGATGCACATATTTAATTTCAATTGTTCCACCATAGCTTATAATTCCACCAACAGCTGTTAAACAAAAATCTCCAACAGGGTGATAATATATCTCAAAAGCACGGTTTTCCGGATAGCTTTTTTTAAATCCATTTTCAAGAAGGAAAGTTGTTGTTAACGGTATGGACCTCGCACTAATAAGGTCCATCATAAAATTAGAAGTTCCCGCTACTACCCTGTAACCACCTCTCCAGTTTTCCCGCTTCTCAATTGATTCCACTTTTTTAAATCCATCATAACCCTTATAACATATCAGGTTACCTATTCTTAATTCCCTTACGTCTATCATTTGTTACCTCCCCTTAATTGGAACATTAAGTAATATATTCTCTTCGCAATCTCCGTTTAGGAAGTCTATTGCAAGATCAGCAATAGCTCTGCCCTGTACACTGTTCAGAAGTTCAAGGTGAGCGTTTTGAAAGATACTAATTCTTTTGGATAGTATTTCAAGGGCTTTGATATATCCCTCCTTGACATTTGCATTACAGAACCGGTTGAGACGCTTATCTTTCATACGGATCTGTATTTCTTTAATGCAATGTTCTATTTCTTTTTTATCTCGCATTGTTATTTTATTTTTTTGTTGTGTTTTGCTGCTACTGTTCTTAAATTATTTGCTGCCTGCACAAATGCGCTTTCATCATAAGCAAGTGCTAATCCTTGCGATTCTCTCTCTTTGTTAGCTGCTTTCATTCCTTCTATCTCAGCCTGTATTGCTAAAACTTCTGCCAATCTTTTTATATCATATCTATTCATTGTTTCTAATTATTAATACTCAATAATTACATATATTTATTCGTTAAAATAACTCTGATTGTCTTTTTCCTTCTCTAATTTTTTCAACCCTCTTTATTTCATCATCGACAACCTTCTCTTTCTTTTTAGCCTCTTCAAGATCGAAATAGCTGCCTGTATAACGATATTTTACCTGTGCCTTTCTCATTATACAGACAGCGTCATAAAAGTTCTTAGCGTCCATTGTAGCTCTTTAAATAAGGAAACCATCCAAACCGCTTTCTTGTGCCTTTTAAATAAAGATATTTACATTGGTTAGAATAAGCTTCCCGCTCGAAAGATATATTCCTATACGCTTTGGTTGGGTTCCAACATATCGCCAATCTGATCAGGTATTCGACGATGTACCAAATGTAAAAAAACACATAAAGCATTTCTTTCATCTGATAAGTGTGTATTCTCTCGTGGTTCAGCAATCTTTTACTTTCCGGATAATCTCCTTTTATAAAAAGGATCCCGAACAGGTTAATAGCTACGTAATGTTTGCCAATCGGCAAAATTTTGTTTCTTATTATTTTCATCGTTTTATTATTTTAGTAATTCATTTTCAAATTGATCGTATTTTTTTTTCAATTCTCTGTCAACCTCGAATAATATATTCAATTGTTTGATGGCGTAATTTATCGTACATGGTTTGAATGCATGTTTGTGAGCAAGTTCGCTCTGAGACATGTTCTTGTGCGTGTAGGAGAAATAAGCTACAAACCAGCGGGCCAGAACGTATGCCCGCTTTCTTGTTTTCACCCACAACTTATTAGCAGGAATTTTAAAAATATAACAAGCCTTCTGTTCTATATTTTTATTAGCAAAAGAAAGACCTGGGAAAACATAAGGACTTATCATCTCAACTCGTTTTGTTTCCCCTTAAAAATCCCCGTATCCTTAGCCTCTTCAAGCATTATACTGCTTAATTTCATATTTTCACCTTTCGCCATCAAATTCATAGCCTGGACCTGAACCTTGTAAGTATCGACAACCCTGCCTGCTAATCCAGAAAAAGCCTTAGCCTGCTCAACATCCATTTTTTCATTAGCCGAACAGTTAGGATCATTAGCACTTTTCAGTCTTTCCATTGCGTCAAAAATGTTCAATCTTAAATCTTCAATTGTAGTTTTACTCATCTTTTTGTTTTTTTAAAGTATTTTTTATTAATCTATTCAACATTCCTAATCTTCTAATTGTCAATTGTAAATCCTCAGGATAATTACATACAGAATTCCTTAACATTAATTCAGAATTACTAACCATTTCAAGATTCTCAATTTTTATATTCTTAGGATTTCTATCCTTGTAAAGGATATTATATCCTTTTGGAACAGGCCCGTAATATTTCATCCAGACCACATGAGATAACAACATCCAACTCCGGGGATTCTTAACCTTTATCATCAGAGTTCTATCCTTCCCGGCTCTGATTGTTCCTATTGGTTTTAAATTTACAGACCTCATGCCTTTTTTAAATTCAAACTTCTTGCATTTTTCTATGCCTTCAGCTGTCATATATTCCTCCCTTTTCTTTCCCTTATTAGCAGGTTTATGCCCTTTTTTAAATTGTCTTCCAACAAACCCAGTATTTTTCGAATATTCCTCACGAGCCATCTGTCTAATTTTTTCAGAACTTTTTTTGCATCCCAAAAGATTAGCCCTTGCATAGACAGACTGTAAAGACTTTCCAAGTTTTACAGCCACATCCTTAGAATCGTTATCTGGATATAATTTCATGAGAATACTATCCTGCTCTTTACTCCATTTTTTCTTTTCAGGGAAATGCTCACGGAATAATCGACTTATCAACTCCGGATCCTTCTTATATCCCTTATAATTTCCACGGCCCTGGATAGCCCTTACCGTTCTGTTTATTTTTTTAGCTATATCCTTACAATTTGTGTTATGGTATAGTTCTTTAAGAATCCGATCTTCCTCTATTGTCCACGGGTTACTCATCTTCTCTCCTCCTTTTAAACGTCAGCCTTCTAACATCGTTCCATATGGCAAATAGGAGTAGTATGATTAAAGTTAACAGGATGTCTATTATTTTACAAAGCACCTTTAAAATCAAGATAAAGGGCATTAAAACGTTTTTAGTCATTCTCCTTAAATTCATAATATTTGCTCCTTTATTCTTTTTATGTTTCGAACATAAGCTACATTCTTGTGTGAGTTCATGCCGTCATCTTCAATGTGAAAATCCAGATTAAAAAGGACAAGATCACCTTGCTCAAATTGGTCTGTACTTTCATATTTTGGGAATGTGTAACACACTGTATTTTTTACATTAGGGATAGAAATAATGTTTATCACATCCCTGTTCCCGACAATGTATTTTTTTGAAATTCTTCCTATCATAGCCTTATTTATAATCGTACATCATTATAAAATTCTCATGTTCTGCTACCCTGTGTTCGATAACTGCGCCGTCACTCATTTGCCAGCCGTATAAATGATATATTGTGTCACATCTTGAAAGCAAGGCAATACAAGCACTCATATATTCCAGCCATGTAGCATTAGGTTTATTTTTTAGTAATTTAGGAGCTTCTACATATGGGTTAATTATTGTAGAATGAATAAAATTTTCCTTTAATTTTTCTTCTGCTAACCTGAACCGTTTTTCTGCCTGCTCCTCCGGCAACCCTGATATTTTACCTGATATGTAGATCCTCATTTTGCTCTTTAATGATTTTACAAAGTCTTTTGATTATTTTACGCTGTTTCAATATGATGCTCAAATATTCACGTGACAATCTTTTATGTCTTTCTTCTGCCATCTTTTGTATTCTAAAATTTGTTTTGATGCTCTTTTCATAGCAGATATCCCGTTGCTTGTGTTTTTCCTTTGCCATGCGCCTATTTTTGGTGACCATTTAAAGGCGTTATTTTTCATTATATTCCGGATATCTTCGTTTGGTTTTTCATCGAAAAAGAATCGGACCCTTTCGTCTCCAGGACAATAAAAAATCTCATACCCTTCACTCTTAAAAATATTCTTATCCTCTTTTGGAGCTTCGTCTGCTTTTTCTTTTAGTTCAAATCTTTGTTTTATAGCCCTGTAGATGTAATGCCTTTTTGTGAATAAGGGCCTCTTGATGTTTTTTACAGCAAGATCGTTAATTTCATTAGTTGTTTTTTCTAATAATTCAGGATTGTGACCAAGTAGTCTGATCATTTTCCGGACTAAAGCCTCTTTTAGTAAACGTGAATCAAAACCGCAAGGGTTAACTATTCCAGAAATCAAATAAGCAGCGTCGTTCATTATGTCTTTCATGTCCTCATTTTCCTGCTTTACAGCTTGATCGTCACGCTGCTTTTGATCCATAGAAAGATTGATTTTTCTTTTTAAAGCACTTACTACCTTATCATAATAACGGTCCATCTCCTCTGCCCTCTTTCTTACTGTATTGTTAGCCCTTTCGTTTCGCCTTGTTGGAAAATTAGAGCCACCCGTAATCATTACAGAAACAACCCTACTCATTGCACTTAGCCAACTTTCATATTTGTCTTTATATCCGCTTTGGAAACGCTCAAATTCGGAATTAAAGATGCTTTTCTGGTTATCCGTTGTACAAAGTGCAAGGAGCTCTTTGTACGTATTCTGAACTGTAAGGTCAAAGTCTTTTGAGGCCCTTTCTCCTCTTTCCTCAGGTTCAAAACTTACACCCCGGTAAGCATTTTTCGCCAATTCTAAATCTATTTTTTTAAATTCCATTATATTTTTATTTCTGTTTTTATAATTTATCTGATCTCATATCTTGTCTTGGACCACAACCGGAAAGAGTTGTGCATGGGCAGGGAATCGAACCCTACACTGTTGGTACTGTACTTCGCAACTTAATTGCCGTGTAAAAAATTTACAATTACTATTTATTTATTATTTACAATTATTATGCTTACGGCTCAGCGTCTACCTTTGCGCCACCATGCTACTACTACTTATTATTATTATTTAAACACAAAATATTACTTTCATTTTTGATACTTTTCAATATAAATATCCTGTCTTCGTTATCAAGATCAAGCCCAAGCTTAAGCTTCTGGGTTGTAACCCATTTTTGACCTTTTACATCACGAAGGAATTTACTCTCATAAGGTTTCCGTTTCTCATTAGAAATCATCCAGTTACAAACAAGATTAATGTTTCTCTTTAAAGAATCTACTCCTTGGTCGAAAGAAGTATCTTTCAATAAAGGAAGATCATGTTTGATGTTCATGCACATCAATACGGAATCATTTTTGAATGCTACAGCGAAAGAACCGTCAATCTGAATTAATTGGTTGAAAAGTTGAATTTCTTTCTGTTTTTTTTCTTCATTTTCCATTTTGCCAAATTTTAATTATTACATTTTTAGTGTGTTGTTTAAACACATCAGCAAATATAAATGTTATTTGTAATAAAACAAACATATTTGATAATATTCATAAAAAAAAGTTGCAAATAAACAAAAATATACCTCTTTTTTAGTGTGTTATTTGAACACATTTATAAATATAATTATATCTTTGTATTTGTATAACAAATTATTATAAACAAAAAAGCAATGAATAAACAACTCTTCCAGTCCGTAAAACAAAAATGTAAGGACACAGGATTATCAGAGAAGTATCTTACCGCAATAACCGAAAAGATAGGTGGCAGCGTAGAAGACGATTCTACTGATGAGAAATTGATTGATGCAACGGCAAATCAGGTTGTAGATATAGCTACTGCTTCGCAGGGTGAAGCTACGCGATGGGTCAATGCACACAAAGAGAAAGATTCTACTACTGTTTCTACTACAACTCAGAATGCAAATTCTACACAAAGCAAACCAGTGAATAAAACACCGGTTGAAGCTAATCCAGATGAAAATCCGGTATTTGTAGCTATGAGAAAGAAGATGGAGACAATGGAGAATGAAATGAATGAAATGAAAGTAAACAAGGGGAAAGAAATGAGGGAAGGAGCCATTAAAGCGGCTGCAACTAAACATGCAATTCCTGAATGGCGTCTAAAAGGACTTTCTGTTCCAGAGGATGCTGACCCGGATGCCTTCATGGCTGACATTAAACAGGATCTTATCACTAACAATCTTATTGATCAGTCCCCGGAAGGTGGAAAAACAAGAACAGAAGAAGGTACTAATGAAGCAGCCACTTCTTTACTTGAAGAAATTATTGCTAAGTAACTTAAATTTTAAAAGATGAAAGCAAAAAGAACAACTTTCGTAGGCGAACGCCCGATATTTTCAGGTAGTCCGCACATCGTAGAGGGTGGTTTTAATTTGGATGTGGCGAATCTAAATTTCAACGTAGGTAATACTATACCAGCAGGAACACTCTCTATTTTTGATGAACAAACCAGGGAGGTCAAGCTTATTAAAACAGGCGAAGTAAAGGCTATTGACGCTGATGATGCCAAAAAGGTAACATTGAAGTGCAACGACTACTACTCTCCGATTTTCGCTGTTGGCGATAAAGTGTTAAAAACCGTAGAAGGAGTATTCGCTGACGCACCTTCTATTTCAAAAATCGAAGACAACACTTCTGAAGAAGGTGGATCTTATACTATACATCTCTCTGCTGCCATAATAGGATTAGCCGTTGGAGATGTGATTGTACAGGTAATCTCCGATGCGAGTAAAAATGCTGCTGTCGTTGGTAGTGCTAATTCTGTAACAGTTACCGACACAGAAGTGGAAAGTGAAGAAACAGGTATTGATGTCTCAAACGACACAATGCAATATGCCTTGTACGAAAGACGTGTATTGCCTATTCCGGCTTCTCAAAAGGATGCTGAGGGTGCTTACCTGAAAGGGAATAGTCATGTCCGGTTATCTCAATCTTATTAATTAAGGAGGAAAATAAATGAAAAGTATTTATTCAACATTTAAAAATTTATACGAAACTGAGGGGAAACCCTTAGATTTCTTGGCAATGTGGAAGAAGACATTCGATCTTGCATCGCAAAAACGAGTAGCCTTATTCCAGAAAACATATGCTGACGAATGGTTCGATTGGGAGGCCCCGCAAATGTCTCTTAGAGCCGATGCCGTGATGGGCAAGTATCATCTTAGAGTTATGGCTACTCTTATTGGAGACGAATCAGGAACACCTTTGAGACGTTCCGACGGCTTTGATATTTGGAACGAAGAAATTCCACGCGTAGGCCACAAGTTCTTTATGTCCGCAAAGACATATCGGAAATTAATGGAAGTTTATAAGTCTCCATTTCTGACTGAATCTTCCAAAGTAATGCAGATCAAAAAGACGCTCTCTAATGACATGGAGAATGCATATATGGGATGTAAAGATGTTTTAGACTTTATAATCTTAAATGCTCTGTCAAATAACGGTGTTTGTCATTTCACGCCTGCTATCAACAATCCCGGAGGTCGTACATATGAAGTAGATTACAATATGCAATCTGCCAACAAGCTTATGTCTGCACTCCTTTGGAATACTGCTAATTCAGAAGCCGGTAAACTGGATATCATTCTTCTGTTATCCGATATTGTTACATATTACAAAAATATGGGAATAGAGTTTGGCGAGATCCTTATGTCTCCTGAGATCGTTTCTTTTATCCGTAGAGATACAGGAATAAGAAAAGCCGTTTTTGGTGATGACAAAAAGGCAAAAATAGCAAGCATTACAGAGTTAAACTCTCTCCTTTCAGATAACCAGATTCCTAAAATCACTGAGATTTCGAGGAGAATGGGAGTGGAAAAAGACGGGATAGTTTCAACGATTGATCCATGGAATCACAACAACATCGTTTTCAAACCAGCTGAGAAATTAGGTCACATCCAACCTTCAATCGAAGATAGTGAACTCATGGAGGAAGAAAATGTAACATATCTTGATGCTGGAAATGGAATACGTGTTTCTAAATGGCGTACAGGAGATTCAACAGGACAAAAGGCTGGAGAATACACACAAGGATCCGCAAGATTCCTACCAATAATGGATCAGATTAATGGATGTGTATGTATGCAGGTAAGAGGCTTTGAAGAAAAGGCCATCCCCGCTGATTCAGATGGTGTTGATCGTACTTATTTACCAGTAAGTGAATACAACGGTATTGCTGCTGAGGATGTAGGATAGTTTTTTAATTATAAATTTTAAAAGAATGATACTAAGAGTTTTAAAAAAATTTAAAGACAAAAACAACAGCAAAAAACACTATGTTGCCGGAGACAAGATTGAAGTAAAAGAAATTTCACGGATAAATAATCTTGTTAAACGTGGCCTGTGTGAGCTGTTAGATGAAGAAGGTGAAAACAAAGTGACCTATGGAGAAAAAACCATAGATTCAAAAGTTGCTATAGAAGCCCTCAAAAAGATCGGAGTTAAAGTTGTTGCGAACACTGGCGTTGAGAAGCTCAACGAAAAGATTGCGGCTTTAACAGAAGAGCAGGAGAAGGCTTTTGACGCTGAAATAGACAAGTAGACATGAATGCTTTGACTAAATATAATGCCTTGGTGGGAGAACTTGAACCGTTCTCCCCCAGCGCATTAACTATCCGTAAAGCCTTGGCTGACGTAGGAATTACAGCTACTGACGAAGAATACAATAGCACTACAGACAGTAGGAATGTTGCTAAAGCGGCTATTTTAATACTGAGTAAGATGTTAATACTTAAGTCAGATAGTCTTGGAAAATCTTCCCAGAGTTATGATGCGGACCAGTTAAAGGAGAGAATAACAAATCTGTGTGATGAGTATGGGTTTGATGTAGGGGATTATATCAAAGTATCGAGTATAACAGACGGATCAAATCTTTGGTGATGAAAACTAATGGCACTTTTAAATATAAAGGAATTCAGGATACAGGAGCACAATCTCCTGATACCGGATGGTCTGATTACAATCAGACAAACGAATGGCTGGATGGCTGTGAGTGTCAGATAGCAAGATCTATTCCTGCCAAACAGTTAATTGGAACAGATGGACAGATGCAAGCTTATAACTACGATGTATTTATTCCTAAATACTTTGATGGTGAATTACTTGTAGGAACTCAAATTCAATTAACAGGAGAAAACGGGAATGTAGATTATTTCACGATCAAAGGGGCAGATACGTTTACACGGAAATACATAGAGATATGGGGATAAAGCCAACTTTCGGTAATGGTGCTGTGACTAACCAAACAGCAGCCTTTCAAAAGAGATTTGAGAAAGCTATAATTTTTACGCTTCAATCTCTTGGTGAAAGTTTGGTTAGTTATGCAGAAGATAATCATAATTATACCGATAGAACTGGCAATTTAACAAATTCAATAGGATATGTGGTGGTGCAAAACAAAGAAGTCATAATTAATGGAATAAAACAATACGGAGAGGCAGGATCAGCTGCCTATAAGATAGCCATAAAATTAGCTTCTGAGACATCCGCCACATTTTCTCTTATTATCGTTGCGGGAATGAATTACGCAGCATATGTAGAGGCAAAAGGATATAATGTTATCCTTCCTGCTGAATTGAAGTCAAAAACAGATTTCCCTGCTACTATGCAAAGATTAATGAAAATGGCAAAATCAAAGGCAAATGGAATGTTCTGAAATAATAGGGACTTATATATATCGGTTATTGAAAGAAAGTAACATTTCTAACGATATAACCGGATCAATTGGCTGGCAGCGTAATGACTATTCAAAAGAAGATATCATTATAGTACCATGTTCGATTACAGGTGAAGGATCTGTACAGTATGGGCAGATCAATGTAAATATACATGTTCCTGATAAAGTTGAGAAATCCATTACCGGAGATTCTTGTTATAAAATAGATTTTCAAAAACTTGTGACATTAAGAAGTTCTTGTATAAAATTATTACAAGGTCATTTTGTTCCTGATAGTGGGATAAGCTGGACAATTGGGCAGCTTAATCCTCCGATAAAGGAACAGGACCAGAATGAGCACTTCGTGTCTATAGCTATTGAAGTTACAGTTAGAAATAAAAATTAACAAAATTTAAGATTATGGTAGAAAGCACGATGGGTTTAAAAAAAATCTTCTGCGCAGAATCAGAAGCCAATGCATCTGAGAGTTCCGGATATAATATTCCGGCAGCAAGTGCAGAAGCATGGAATGATCTTGGGGATGTGTACCAGGAAACATGTACACTGAAAGACGGGGATTCCACAGTGACGGTACATAAATCAGAAACGTCAGCAAAAAAGCTGATACAGATAGAACCGGGTGATACTGTTGGCGAATTATCTCTTATGGATCCGAACCTGGAACAGTTGGCGAGATATTTCGGTGGTGAAATAGTTACAGACGCTACAACAAGTAAAAAAAGATGGGTCAAACCACGCAAATTACCCTATAAGGAATATTGTATTAAGTTCCTTCCTGAGGAAGGGCTGATGGTGGTTACAAGGGCTGCAAGGATTGTTCCTACCTTCAGTATCACGTATTCAAGCAAGGGAATATGTCTTGTTCCTATGAAAATAGAATTCATGACGCCTTTGGAAATGGACGAAGATGCGAGTAATCCAACAGAAATAGAGGTCGGATAACAATAATGTGATAAGCCTCCTTCTTGGGAGGCTTATTTCTTTAATCAAAAACCGAATGGAAAAAGAATTAACTAACGAAGAAAAACAAGCTCTTGAAGAACAGGCTATTGAAACATTACTTCAATATGGTGCGAAATTTTCTGTTCCTTTAAAAATAAAGCCTAAAAAGACGCCCAAACTTCTACAATGGTGGAATAAACACTTTCCTAAAGTTGCGATAAAATTAAGAAACAGGAGAATTTCTAAGAAGTGGGATGTTAAAAAAGAGACTATAACGGATTTACTGGCTGGGGAGAAAGAAGTTTATATGAGGCATTTCCATATTAAGCCTCTTTATTTAGGAACTATTGACATGATAAGGAAGTTGGAACTTGAAATGAATTATAATGAAGATGATATCCAAAAGAACCCTGCTATAGAGAGCAATAAACTATTTAAATACACGGAGCTAATGGCAAAAATAGTTGCTGTAGCTACTCTTAATGTAAGCGAAATAGCAGATCCTTTATCAGGAAAAGTGAAAGAGTTACAAAAGTTCTTTCTTACACACCTTACATCAGGAAGATTGCAAAGGCTCTGTATGATAATAGACCAATTAAGGAATAAAGCGGGTTTTACGAACTCTATTCGATTGATATTACAAGTCGAAACGACAACGACACCCAAAGCAAGTCGAGTAGAGTAATTGGGTTGAATAGTCCCTGGGGCAATAGAGCCGCAATTTTAGAAAAGTTTCATTGGACATATCATTATCTGCTTTGGGGAATATCCTGGGTAAATGTTCGGCTTATGTTAGACGATAGTCCACGAACAATTTATACAAAAAAAGATGAGAAATCAGAAGACACTGGGAATGTTATCCACAGAAAACTAAAAACAAAAGAAGACATTAAGAATTACGTAAAAACGATGATATGAGCGAGGCGATTAATGGAGGGTTAGGATTTCGTGCTACGTTGAATATTGATGATTTCAACGTACCGGCAAATGCGATGGAACGTAAGATAAGGAATGTTTCAGGAGTGGCAATATCGGAAACAGGGAAAATGGATGATTCATTGCTCAGTTTCTGTAAAAATGGTGCCAATTATTTGAAAGGGACGTTAATCGCTGGTGGATTTACTTCTGTAATAAGAAAAACAATAGAAGTAAGAGGACAGTTCCAGCAATTGGGGATTGCATTTGAAACACTGCTGGGAAGTAAGGAAAAAGCTGATCAGTTGATGTCCAAATCTGTAGATCTGGCTATGAAAACTCCTTTTCAGCTTACAGAAGTTGCCTCTGGCACTAAACAATTGTTAGCTTATGGGTTCCAGGCAAAAGATGTTACTGATACTTTAACACGGTTAGGGAATATTGCCGCTGGTTTAAGTTTGCCGCTTAACAGACTTACTTATCTGTATGGAACGACAATGACACAAGGCAGATTGTATGCCAGAGATGTGATGCAATTTACCGGATCTGGTATCCCTTTACTCCGAAAACTTGCCGAGATGTACGGGAAAACCACCGATGAAATAAGTGCAATGGTAACAGCAGGTAAAATAGGATTCCCGGATGTTGAAAAGGTTATAAAAAGCCTGACAAATGAAGGAGGAATGTTTTATAACCTGATGGAGAAACAAAGTAAGTCTCTGTCCGGAATGACCAGTAATCTTGGTGATGACTGGGACAAGGAAATAAACAAAATAGGGAAAGATAATCAGAAAATATTAGAATCTGGTATAGAATCAGCCGCTTATGTAGTCGAACATCTTGGAGGCATTCTCCAGACCATTAAAGCAATAGCAATAGGATACGGAAGTTATAAAGCAGCCATAGCTCTTAATTCTCTTGCTCTTAGGGGGCATACAGGAGTGGCACTGATAGATAATACTGTTAGCTCTGCAAAGCTGACCTTGATGAAGGCTAATGTAGCACTAACAGGAGAAGCAGCGGCACAACAGGCATTAATGACCACAGCACAAAAGACACACACTTCAGCCTTAACAGCCCAGCTAACAGTAGAAGAGGCAGCAAATCTTGCTAAGAAATTAAGAATAGCAACCATTTCCTCACTCCTTACAGCCCAACAGCAGGAATATCTATCCAATCTTAATATAACTACAAGCTCTGCTAATTATGAAGCTGTAGCCACCTCTGTAATGACTGTAGACCAAAAGCAAGCGTTGGCAAAAACTAACTTAACGGAGACAAGTGCAATATATCGCTCAGCTTTGGAGCAGGAAGTAGCAGCCAAAACGAGGAATGAGGCAGCCACTCTTGAATCAATGCGAACAGACGTTAAAGCAGCAGCCGTAAAACTTAATTCTGCAAAGACTGAGGCTATGAACGCAAAAGCATCTGTTGAAGCAAGTTATTACGAAGTCTATAGAGCAAAAAACACAGGGAATGCGGTTGCTATAGCTACGGCAGAAAAAAGGCTTGAAGCAGCTGTTGACAAAGAGGCTATAACGCGTAAAGTAGCACTTGGCGCAAGCTCTGATTTTTATGCAAAAAAGAAACTTCTTGAAACAACAGCCACGAAGACGTCTACTGTAGCAAGCGAAACTGACACCGTAGTTAAGACAGCTCAGGCAGGGGCTACTTCTGTGTTAACTACAATTACGCGTGGATGTACAGCAGCAATGAAATCATTATGGACTTCAATGAAAACTAATCCTCTTGGCTGGATACTTACAATTGTTGGTCTGGTTGTAGCCGCCTTTGAAATGTTCAAAACAAAGACAGAAGAAGAAACTACCGTGCAAGGTGAATTTCAGGATTCAATAAGAAAGACCGGTGATGAATTGAAGACCTATATATCCATACTTGAAAACACAAAAGAAGGCACCAATACTCACAAAAAAGCACTAAAAAAGATAAATGAGATCTGTAAAACCTATAATCAGACATTACTTGACGAAAATTCAACGTTAGAACAACAAAAAAAGAAATACGATGAGCTCACAACTGCAATTCAATCAAGTACAGCTGAAAAAGTAAAGGCAAAGTACACTGAAATTGCAATGAAAAAGCTTGAAAAAGAAGAAACAAAAGCACTTGATGATTTAAAATCTAATGCGAAAAATGCAACCTATGAAGGAACGGGCTACATATATAGTTTGCAAGGGGATTCAAGACAAAAAGAGACAAATAAATCAACGAACATAAATAAAAGCTCAGATGCAATATGGGAAATGGTTAATAGTGAAGCGATAGAAAGCGCAAACAAACTAAAAGATCTTACGGGAGATGCATACGACAAGGCTTTCAAGAAATCTTTACAATCTATAATAAAACAAGTTCAGAGTGCTACAGGGGCCTCTGATTCTGAAATGAATGCCTTCACCGTAAGACTAAGCGATCATCTTACAACGATTACGGATAAGGTGAAAAAAACAAAAAAAGAGATCGCAACTATTAGCAAGCAGACTGATAATTTTATCCTAAAATCAAAAGATGATGGTAAAAAAGAGGATACTTTTACCACCGGGAATACCTTTAAGCAATTGCAGAAAAAAGTACAAGAAACACAGAAGGCAATAGAGAAACTGGGTTCTACAGATAATGGAAAGATTAAAGAGCTCGAAGAGGAATTAAAGAAGGTAAATACACTTATTGACAAAAAGGAAAAAGGATTAAATACTGATAAATCAATTACTTCCCGAATAAAGGAACTAAAAGAAGAAAGATCTGTAATCAACAACACCTCAAAAGAATACACAGCCCTTACTAATAGAATAATAGAATTACAAAGTAGAATCCCAAAGACAAATACTTCTGGTACTTCTGACAATGAGAAAAAAACATTTGACGAAGAGCTGGATTATAAAAAAGAACAATATACTCTGTATCAAAATTGGGTGGAAACGATGGGCGAAGAAACCGCAAATAATCACTTTTCAAAGCTCATACAAAACGGTAAAAGTTTCAAAGAATATCTTTCTTCTTCAATAGCGGACCTGACCGCAAAAAAAGAAGCGGGAACAATAACAAACAGAGAGACAAATAACCTGATAAGTCTTAAGATCAAATATGATGATGTTACAGGAGCAAAAGCAGCTATTGACACATTCAAGGACAGTCTAAAAAACGCCATTAGCGATGCTACGACACTAACAGAAAAAATAAAAGCTATTGCTAATGCTAAAGCAAAACTGAACAGTGGGAACAGCGGAATGAGTAAAGACGACAAGGCAGAAGGATCTTCTTTTGTTTCAGATGAAGAAAGTAAAGTAAACAAAGAAGCAGAGAACTATATCCTTGAAAATTTCAAAACATACCAGCAAAAAAGGAATGAGATAATAAATGAGTACAGCACACTGAGATTACAGAAGGTAGTCCAGAACAACCGCGCTCTTCTGGACCAATTAAACAACGGAGAAAGTGATGCGTTATCAGCTCTTAATGCCAGTGAATTAAAGCATTCAAAAAGTTGGAAGAACCTCTTTGAAAATCTTGATGTACTTACAGCAGACCAAATAGACCAACTGATAGATACCATTCAGACGAAAATGGATAGTTCTGATTTAAAACTTAACCCGGTTGATTATAAGGCTTTGGTTAATTCTCTTAAGGAAGCAAAGAATAAGGTAGTAAAACTTAATCCTTTTAAGGCTTTAGGTAAAGGTTTTGATGATTATATAACAACAACAAAAAAATTAAAACAGGCACAAAAGAATAATCTTTCTGATGAAGAGATCCTTAAACTTAAAAAAGGAGTTCAGGATTCTGCACAAAAAATGGTCTCTTCTATCGCTTCTATTACTGAATCTGTAGAAAGTGTTGGAGAATCTATTTCTTCTGTGGTAAGCTCCTTTGGAAATGATGAACTTGCAACAAAAATAGGATCCATAACAGATGCTATAGCAGGAACCGGACAAGCTGCCGGAGGTGTTGGGAAAATAATGAGTGGAGATGTTGTAGGAGGATTAACAGATGTAGTAGCAGGAGTAGGTAAGGTAATCACATCTTTTAACGCCATGCATGACGCGAAAAACGAAAAAAGGATAAAGGAATTACAGGAAGATATTGATGATCTGGCAGATTCTTACGACAACCTTTCAGATGCAATCGAAAGGGCATATAGTACTAATAAAGCAGATTTAATAGAAGAACAGAACGAAAATCTTAAAAAAACAAACGCTAACATTAGAGAGCAAATTCAGGAAGAAGAAGATAAGAAAAAAACGGATAGTGATAAAATAAAAGAATATCAAAAGGAAATTGAAGATAATGAAAAACAAATTGCCGAAAATAATAAATACAATAAAATAGAGGCAATAATGGGAACAGACATATCTACAGCTATAGATAATTTTGCACAAGCTTATTCAGATGCCTGGGCTTCCGGAACAGATGCTGCTGAGAAATCAACATCTACTGTCAAAGACCTAATAAAAACAGGAATAATTGAACAGCTGAAAAATAAACTACAGCCTGAGGTTACAGCATTTATGAAGAAAATGTCAGAGGCATTAGAAGACGGAGTTATATCTGATTCTGAAAAAAATATGCTGGACAGATACAAATCAAAATTGGATAGTATGAGCAACGACTATCTTTCCCAAACAGGAGATTGGCTGAAAGATGATGAAGATACAAAAAGTACGGATGCTGCTACTGGATCAGTTCAGAATATAACAGAGGAAACAGGCAGTGTAGTGGCAGGAAGACTTAATGCTGTTGTTATTAATCAAGGAGATGGATTATCACAGTTAAAGATGATCCTTGTTTCAACGCAAAGAATCTCTGACAACACAGAGTATTGCAGACATCTTGAAAAAATAGATGAAACACTACAGGAGATAAAAACAAATGGTGGAAACAGTTTATTATCACAAGGAATATCATGAGTACAATTAAGGAACTAAAACAGGATGGAATTGACAAAGGGTTATGCCGATTGTGGCAGCGAAAACTCAAAGAAGGGTTAAGCATAAAGGATCTATGTAATTTATACATAAAGGGGATAGATTTTTGTATTTCTAATGAATACCCTACAAATGATTACCTAAGAACTCATTTTAAAGGCAAATGTGAACCTTTTGGAATATTCATAGACGATGATATAAAATTGAGGGATCCTAAAGATGTAGTGCTAAACGGGAAATGTACGGCAGATCTTGAATATTCCGGATTTTCTGTAGCACGCGTTTATGTTAGACATCTTTCTGATGCAAAGATAAGTGCTATAGGCCGATCATTTATTCTTGTTGATGCCTTCGATAACACAAGAATAGACCTAAAAACCCAGGGTAACGCGAAGGTAATTGTAAATCTATATGGAGAAGCTCATGTTACCTCTCATTCTGGGAACGTGACGATTAAAAACAGAAATAAAAAAACCTATTAAAATGACTGAAATATTACACTTACCTTTTGACGATCCGGAAGGATGTGGGAAGGCTTATGATTACTCAGAAAATCGTAAAGACGGGATATTAAAGGATACTTCTTTTACACTTGATGCCCATCAGGGAAAGGCATTAAGCTTGGATGGAGCAGGAGAATGTTTAGTTCCTTTAGATATACCTTTCAGCTCAGATTTTACTTTGACTTTCTGGGTTAAACCTAAAGGTAAAAACCTTGGGTGGCTATTAAACTTTGATGGTATCAATAACTACATAGAACAGTGGTTTACTGTTACGTCTGGTAAATGGATATTTCTTTCCTTCGTTAAAGAGGGTACATCTTTTAGAGTATATGAAAACGGAAGCGTAAAATACTCAGCCTCTATAGAGGGAACGCCAATAGGATTATCCTTAAATGATTCCAAAGTAGATGGTGGAAGCTACGCTTGTTTGGACGAATGTAGAATGTTTAATGTTTCCAAATCTCAAAATGAAATAATACAAATTTTTGAAGGCTCTTCAACACAACCGTCTGAAGGTTATTCTGATGTAAGATACTTAGTAAACAACGAAAATTTTGAAACGTTTGGGGTGTATGTTAGTGCTTCTTCTGGTATAATTGGAGGATTGGAAAAGAAAAACACGTTAAGCGTTGATTATTCAGACTATCATGGAGTTGTGGTTGATAAGACAAAACCTCGTTATAAAGAAAGGACAATTTCATTAACATGCTTTATACATGCTTTAAGCAAAAGTTCTTTTGTTTCTCAGGTTTACTCCTTTCTTGAAAAATTTGATGTTCCAGGAAATGTACAATTGAAGATAGAATATGACGGAATAAATAAACCTCTTATATATGAAGTTGACAGATCCAGCAGCATGGACATTGACAAAAAATGGAGCGAAACAGATATGTTTGGGACTTTCACTTTAAAGTTAAGGGAATGCGAACCAGTAAAAAGAGTTCTTCGATACATTGGATTAGGAACAGCGAGTATAACAGTGACAACTGCAAAGATGCTAAATATTTACTGGGGCGACTTGGTAAATTATGATATTTCAGGGGAAGATAAAACAGTAGCTCATGTATTTACAACAGGAGGCAACCACGACATTGTAATTACAGGAGTAATAGAAGATATAGAAAAATTTGACACTAATTGTATAGTGATATGGGACAAGTTACAGTAATAAAAAAAGACGGCACAGAAGTTAATCTAATTAGCACAAATCCATTTCGGGCTATTACTTCGATGACACAAGAGAAAGAATTGATGTCTAATGATTACATTAAGATACAGGCAAAAACCAGTGATCATCTTCAATTCGGAATTGGAGATAAAATCAAAGTAGGAGGTAAAGATTATACTATTCGCACTACAATTGAGAGTACAATTAATAACGATCATTACTATCTCTATGATATTACTTTTTATGGGGTTATGTACGAGCTCATTAATGTCATATACCGCAATTGTGATATTAACGGAGTATCAACGTCAGCGGATTTTGATCTAACTTATTCCCTAAAAGACTTCGTGAAAGTTATAATTTATAACCTTAATAGGGATTATCCTGGAATATGGACATTTGACGAAGAAAATTGTCCGGAGACAGAATCTAAAACTATAACCTTTGACAATCAGAATTGCTTACAAGTATTACAAACTCTTTGTTCTTCTGATAATTTCGATTACGGGTTTAGGATCCAACAAAACGAAGGGGTTAGAGAAATAAAGATAGGACAATTTGGAGATATTATAACACCGCCTAACAATGCGGAATACTTTGAGGTAGGTAAAGGGAAAGGATTATACACACTCAAAGAGGGGAAAGTCGATGATAAAAGTATAGTATCGAGATTATACGTAGAAGGAGGAGACACTAATTTACGTTCCGGATATCGTAATTATGCAGAAAGGCTACAGCTCCCCTATCCGCAACGAACAAATAGGAAAAGCCATACATTATGGGA
>Ga0172377_10002502_pt1 | contig 18771 bp, 15 predicted proteins | sample Pumphouse3metaG_FD_119749 | JGI IMG/M metagenome (GOLD analysis project Ga0172377, IMG submission 119749) | Leachate microbial communities from a municipal landfill in Southern Ontario, Canada - Pumphouse #3 metaG | ecosystem: Engineered > Solid waste > Landfill > Unclassified | place: Canada...
ACAACAGCAACAACAATAAGAACGAAAACAAGTATATATAAAGTAAAAAAAGGAATTCACGTATGTTAAGTCGCGTTGCCGAACGTGTTTATTGGATAGGGCGCTATGTGGAACGTGCAGAAAACACGGCGCGTTGCATAGATGTGAATTTGCAGCTCCAGCTAGATCTGCCAAGCGGTGAATCCTCGTGGGAAGCCCTTTTGCAGGCAATGGGATCTAGTGAGAGTTTTTTAAAAAAGTATGGACGCGCCACTAAAGAAAACGTACTGAACTATCTTTCGCTTGATCCCGAAAATCCGAATAGTATTTTTTCTTGCATATCCCAAGCGAGAGAAAACGCGAGATGCGTAAGAGAAACCTGCTCATCAGAAATGTGGACCGTACTCAACCGCTATTATCTTCTGTTCAAAGATGCCGCCGTTTCAAAAACCATTATTGAAAAAACACACGATTTTTTCGTATCCGTCAAGGAACTGAGTCAACTCTTTACAGGAGTCGCCCTCGGCACAATGAGCCACGGAGAAGCTTGGCAATTCTTGAAACTCGGGCGGATGGTAGAACGAGCCGACCAAACTTCACGGATCCTCGACGTGAAATACTTTCTACTTCTGCCGAGCCCAGCCCTTGTGGGTATGGCTCTTGATTCCGTGCAATGGACTGCTCTTCTCAAAAGTGTGAGTGCCTTTGAAATGTTCCGCAAGCGCTACTCGCTAGTAACACCGAAAAACGTATCTGAATTTCTAATCTTTGATGAAGAATTTCCGCGGTCTATACGCGTCGCCGTTGCCGGAGAAGAGGCGAGCCTGCGCCGGATTGTAAAAGGAACGTCAAACGGATCAGACTGCGAAAGCATACGCGCCGTAGGCAAGCTCCGCGCCGATCTTGAATTTTCCACCATCGATGAATATATACAGAACGGACTGCATGAAACGCTCGATAAAATTCAGCGGAAAATGAGCGTCATTCATGGAGCAATAACACAAGAGTTTTTTTCATAGGAACTCCTACACCAGGAGGGGAGAGGAGGGGAGACACAAAAAAAGTGCCACTCACAAAAAAGCCCGTCTCGCAAGAGGCGGGCTTTTCTTGATTTGAATGATTTTCACCTATTTGCCACGCGATTTTTCCCGCTCTGCTTTGCATCATAAAGAGCTTTATCCACACGGATGAACATCGATTCAGCCGTATCTGCTGGGATCGCCGAAGTAACCCCAACACTTATGGTCACCTGTGGTACAGGAGACAAATTCAAATTTTCAATGCGTTTTCGTATGCGTTCCGCAAGTACATTCGCTCCAGATACAGGCGTATTACTTAAAATACATACAAATTCTTCTCCGCCCCAACGTCCAAATACATCTTCCGTGCGTATTGTCAGAGAGACATCTTCGGAAAGTTTTTTAAGAACGAAATCTCCAACATCGTGTCCATAATTATCATTCACTTGTTTGAAAAAATCAATGTCAAACATTAGAACGGACAAGTCACAACTTTTGCGGCGTTTTTTTAATTCATATCGAAGAATTTCATCTAAACGGCGACGATTATATATTCCCGTCAAAGGATCATGTTGGGCAAGGAACTCCATCTTTTCCATGGACTCGCGCAATTCCTGCGAAGTAACCTCTAAAAATGTAACTAAGCGATTAGAAAGCGGTACATGAGAGGGCGGAGATTCAAATTCCCTATCAATAAAAGGAGCAACAGGAGAATTGTCCTTTGAGCTCCCTTCTCGGAACCCCACCGCAACAAGCGAACTATTGAGGACACCTCCGCCTTCGCTTGTCTGTAATATTTCGCCATAACCATAACTCCAGCACAAATTTTCATACGCGTGACGGTAGTATGCAAATTCCCGTTCCGCTTTTTCGTTGCCCATAAACACGCGGCGATTCATACAGGCAAACAACAAAAGGCCTTGCGGGCGAAAAACAGCCATCGCATTGGCAGATGCAAGCGTTTGCTTCAAAAGATATTCCGGTTTTGAATAAGAAAGACTGACATGCATATCCTTCTTGAATTCCACCGAAAATTGCAATCGGCCATCTTTCGTGTAATGAATGGGTACTTTGGCTATTTTACGATTTTTGCTTTGAGCAAGAAGAGGGAAAGAACATACGTTTTCATAAAAAAATTCATCCGGTTCTACATTCAAATACTGCTTGTACAACTGCAAAGCAAGCAAATTATCGAATTTTCCGACAAAGCCTTTGTTATCCAATTCCGTTACTTTAAATTCATGCCCAAGCGGAATCCAGCCTAAATTATAATCGATCTTGAGCTCCAATGATTTTCCGCAAAAAGAGACGACGACGATTCCACATTCATAGATGATTCCATCTACAAAAATCTTGGATTGGTCCTGCACTAGCTTTGCCGTTCCCGCCTGAGCCCCGAACACAGGAATTTCATCGTGGTTCCTGCGAATCTCTTCAATGAACGGAGCCGGGCAAAGTTGTACACAAGAAGAGATACAAAGCAGCCCTTTCACATCTTTTTGAGCATCCAATTCTTTCCGGAACATCCGTCCGAGCTCTACTTGATTTTTATTTTGACAATCACAGCCCTTGATCCAAATTTCACTTTCAAAGAACAAAAGAACAGAGATCACCGTATTTTTTTGGGCATCCGTCTTTGCATTCAACGGGCCGAGCGTCGTCATACCGACTAGATGGGCTTCGGGGAGAAAATTCTTGCATTGTTCTAAAATTTGTTGAATGTGGGAGGTTTCACAAATCGGTTCAAAAATCAGCAATAACTTGCTTTTTGCATTCCGGTAATCTGATTCAGTCGCAATATTTTTAAGTAATTGAGTTAAAGGCCGTTTTTCAGTCACTTCATAAGTCTGTTGTAGCATAGCAAAAACATACCATATTTTTTACAAAGCGATATTCTAAAATTCCAATTTGATATAGCTCCACAGATCGAATACTCTCAAATCGCCGTCACCTCCACGCCCACATGTACCCGATGCGGACCTCCACCGATAATTACCCCCTTGAGTGGGCTCACATCGCCAAAATCGCGTCCCCAAGCAAGAATTATATGTTCATCTGAAACAAGCAAATCATTTGTGGGATCCACATCCACCCAACCAAAGGGGGGAATATAAACGCTCACCCAAGCGTGAGTCGCATCCGCACCGATTTTTTTGATCTTCCCCGGAGCAGGATACGTCAGCAAATATCCGCTCACATAACGGCTCGGAATTCCAAATGATCGAAGTCCCGAAACCATCAGATGCGCAAAATCCTGACACACGCCTCGGCGTTCCCTCAGCACTTCTGCGACTGTTGTCCCGACACGAGTTGTACAAGGAGCATAACGAAACTCGTGGAAAATGCGGTGTACCAAATCCATTACCGCCTCATAAAGCGGTCTCCCTGGGGTAAAGCTCAATTCCACATAATGTTTAACCGACAAATCAAACACCGCCAGCGGAGAGAAGAAGCGATAGGGCAAGGCTTCGAAGTCTTCTGGCGTTTCTGGATTTTCCATCCGCTTAGCAACATCTTCCCAAATGGGGCCGGGCCCCTGCATTCTTTCAACTGGACTTACAACTACCTCGCCCTCAGCAATTACCGAAAAATGCACATGGTTTTGTTCAATACTAAAAGAAAGCACCCGATTGCCAAACATATCCAAGTGTTCTTCTTTTACTGAAGATGTGGGGCAAACGGTTATGTTATGCGAAAGCCATTTCTGCCGCAAAGTTTCCCGCGGAAGCAGATGTGCTAAATGATGACTGAGAAGCACAGGCTCCGTATAATCATAAAGTGTTTCATGCCGAATTTTATATTCTGCCATATCATCAAACCTCTGTAGCCATTGCCGCAGTATGATTTGCAGGCGCATGACCCAGATATTCTTGGCTCAAGATATCCGAGAAACGGGCAAGAGAAGAACTCCACTCTCCAAGATTTTTTAAAGAAAGCTTGTTTATATCGCATAACTTAACGTCCGTAGAAATTCGCAAAAGGATTCTAGCCCCTTCTGAAAGGATTTCGTTCAATTCCGCATTGGGCAAATGTTCCCACTCACGGCGCATCATATCCAATTGAAAAAGTACACTCCGAGGATTAGTTTCATCGCACAAAAACAAATCTAAAACAGGAAAAAGCTGCATCCGGTCGCCATAACGGCGCAAATAAGTCATCGTCGCATCGCCAATTTCCAGGAGTTCCCGATCTAATGCAACATTCGCATCTTCCGAATTCATCGGATTCTGGAGTACGCTTGCAAGCAGATCTAGCGTAAGCCCGGCTCGTTCAATACAGCGCCCGATTTCCAAAAACCGCCAGCCATGCCCGCGAGTAAAATTATCAGATACAATGCCGCCAAAAGCAGTGCCTCCGCTCACCAGAGATTCCAATATGGGCAAAAGAGCAGAAGACCCGGCAAGGCTATCGCTTACAGTCTTGCTATATGCATTGAGCATTTTCCAAGTATCTTCCGTAAGACGGTCGCGCAGCTGTGTTGAGAGCCTCGAAATTTGTTCAAGGATTACACCTAAACCACCTTCCTGTTCAGACTTTATGGTCAAGCACCAAAGCGTACCTTCAGCATCAAACGGAAGCCCAGTCTCGTGATCCTTCCTTAAATGCTTTAAAATAGGAGCAACTTCAGGCACTTCCAAAGCGTTCTGTTCCAAGATTCGCACCGCCAACGCCCGAATTTCACGCGCCGTAAACTCAGCGCGTTCCATATAACGCCCGAGCCAAAAAAGATTGTCCGCAGCATGGCTAGGCAAATCCCCGCCCGCACGCGAAATCGAGATCTGTTCATCTTTCGGTGCAAGCAAGCTGAACGTGGTCACCGGCCCTTTAGACAGCACCCACACGTCTTTTTCGCCCGCATAGACTACGCCATCCTTTGTATAAGAGAATTTGGCAAAACCTCCGGGCATTACGTCATAACCGCCATCGACAAGTGCCGCTGCATACAAACGCGCTGTCGTTTCCGCAGGGAAGAATCCATCTTCGTTAAACGCAGGGACTGTTGAATGCGGAATAAATTTTTCCGCCATCCATAGCGACGGATCCCTTTGCACTTCGCGGAGAAGAGATAGTTTTCCCGCACTCGTAAGCGAAAGAAAATTCTTTTCTTCTGCACAAGGTTTCCCTAAAAATCGGCGGAACAGGTATTTTTCAGAATCCGCAAAAACTTCTTCCTGTGCTTTTGAATCCTTTAACCATATACCCGGAGGAGATGGCAACAATAGTGATTCACCCAGAAGAACTTCGCAGAGTTCATTTAAAAAGCAACGGAAGCCATTCACTTCCAAAGCACCGGAGCCGAGCGCATTCGCCACTGAAACGGAGCCTGAATGTACAGAGGCAACTAGGCCCGAAGTTCCCTCGCCGCCTTCCGTGCGGAGTTCCAAAGGATCACACAAGGAGTCTTCCAATCGTCGGAAAAGGATCTCCACCGGCTTTAATCCAGCAAGCGTTTTTAAATATAAATGCTGACCGCGAAGAGTCAAGTCTTCCGTCTCTACGAGAGGGAAACCTAAATAACGGGCGAGCTGCGCATCTTCAGCACGGCGGGAACCTGCGCCCGGAGAAATGAATACAACCCGGGGATTTTCCGTTTGCACAGGTGAAATCGAGCGCAAAGTTTCCCGCAAATTTTTAAAAAACAACGCGACGCGATCTGAGCGGATCTCGCGGAAAATTTCCGAAAAGGAACGCACCATCGCCAAGCGATTTTCCAGAGAAGACCCGAGCCCCGGCGGAACCTGCACATAATCCGTTTCCGCATAAAAATTTCCTTTAGGGCCTCGAAATACATCGCTAGCGAACAAATGAATCCAAAGATTTTTCGGCGGTTTATAACCCCACAGAGCACGCAAAAAAAACGGATTTGCATATATGAGTTCTGGAGGAATCACTTTTTCCTTGAGTATTTTCTGCTCGCCATACAAGTCCGCAAGAATGGCATTGAAAAGCCTCGAGCGTTGCGAAAGTCCTGAGGAAATCGTTTTCCATTCTTCCGCATCGTAGATCAACGGAATCACATCCAGCGAAATGGCGGACTCCTTGGAAGTGCGGTAATTTTCGGCAAACTCCTTCAAAAATTTATCTGCGCGCATTGCCCGGTTCAAAAAATCAGAATCGCCCATCGCATCTATATGCTTGCCAAATGCAACAAAGCAGCGGCGAAATTCACCATTTGGCGTGAGGGCTTCATCAAAACGATCCGCCTTTGCAGAATAAGCATTTAAAAGTGTATTTTTCACACTCTTTTTATAGCAAAAAGCGTGCCCTCAAAAAGAGCCCCTAAAATCATTTTTCCAATAACATTCAGCAAAAGACCACAGACAAAAATGTAAAACAGTGCACCAAGAGGAGACGGAAAGGTTGCAAAGCAACAAAAAGCCAAAACCGGATGAATCCTTTAGTTTTTCGAAAAATTACATTTCCGTATTAAAATTTTCTGTTCCATCTTCCGACTAAATGGGCGCAGGGAAAATATTGAAAACCGATGTCTGCGCCACCAAAAGTCAATTTCACCGTATGCATTGAGTATCATACGGTACGATACATATGCATCCTTAGTCCATGCAAAGGCATCTTCACATTATGCCCGGCATACATTTCTCCAGTGCCTTTAAACGTAACGGATTTTTGAGGAATTTCAGTAGCATTTCCCGTTAAATTCGGTGGTGGAAACGTTTGAAACGTACCCTTGTCTACAGACATTTTTCGCTCTACAGAACATGCAGATAAAAACAAACAAGCGGCAATCAAACAAAAATATTTTATCATATAATCAAATATTCCCCATAAATTCCGCGCTAAAGAAAACTTTTCCGATATTCCAACGGCGTTTGCGCATATCGCAATTTAAACATTTTGTTAAAATGGCTCGGATTATCAATGCACACGGAACTTGCGACTTCAGCGACCTGCAAATCGGATTCCTTAAGAAGCCTAGCAGCCTCTTTTAGGCGCAATTCATTTACATAGGCGCTAAAAGTCATCCCCGACTCTTGCTTCAAGATTTCCGATAATTTATTGCGATCGACGCCGATGCCTTTACATGCCGATTCCAAAGAAAGTTCCGCATCCCCATAATGGCTTTGCAGATAGCCCATAACATTATGTGTAATCTTTACGGAATGGGACTCTACTGCTATCTGATTGTAAGAATCCAAAGCATGTTCCTTTTTAATGGATTGTTCCATTTTTTCCCGCGAATAAAAAATCCATTCTGACATCAAAATCCAAAGAAGCATCGCAATCATCAATGCAATCAAGCAAAAATTAGGAACACGCGCCCTACCGACGAGATGAATATCTTTAATTTCTAATTTATCTGTAACATTGCGCTCTACTCCACTGGAAAAATCCAGCTTCATTACCCGATCTAAAAATTTTGATTGATCCGGCGTTTGAATTGCATTCTTAGAAAACCACCATTCAGGGATGGTAAAGTCATTCAAAGCAAGGCATATTTCTTGAAAAGCGCGAGCCGTCGGCAACGGTTGGAAAAGAAAACGGGACGAAAGAGGACTATTTAATTTAGTGAAAGAAGGATCAAATGTCAGGATCTTAAAATGAATTTGATTTATCCGTTCTGTCCGAAGTGTCACACAAATTGAGTCATAAGAAGAAAAATCAATCAATTCCGCATTCAATTTCTTTGCATCCGTTACAAAATTCATTCCAACACCTGCATACGGATAATCAATCGCCGGTTTAACAAAAAAATCACAAGAAAGAATCGAATCGGCAAAAGACCAAGAAGCAGTTGAAACGCCTCCATCGGAAGCATCTCCATAAGCATAAAAATCGACCGCTCTATTTACAGGGAAAATCCGTTCTGTTTTTTCATAAAAAACAAAATAAAAAATAGTCCAAAGGGCTACCGATAAGGCAAAGCATATAAACGGAAGTTTTCTATTCACAGAAATGAAAAATACATTTTCTTACAAATAAAACATGCCGCAGAAGCGATTAAAAGCCCCCACGGCAGGCGGTTTCTACTTTATTTCACTTGCAAGAATAAATACAAGCGCTGCTTGCCAATTGATGCATATTTCATTCACAGAATAAGCGGGCAATAAATCAACATAAGAGAAGCCGGGTTCTGTACGCGGATATTTTACACCATAGCGCACTTTATTTATATCATCTTCGCGATTCACATTAATGCCGCCGACAAGCAAACCGGGCACAGGATCGTCAATGGTGTCCCCCGCACTCAAACGGTGATGTGGATGTTTTGGGGAACTCCAAGCAGATCCCGTTACAAAGCTCACATTTACTGGATTGCGTCCATAGATATAATCCAGAGTTTCATCGACGGCATTTTTCAGTGCCTCATCTTTTTTCCAAGAATTCACAAAGGCAGCGGTCATCGCTATACTCGCAAACGAACCGTTGGATCCCCAATAAAAGCTCTCCTGCGTTACGCGATACGGGTTCCCTTCCAGATTTTTTAATATTTCAACTGTGACCTTTTCCAGTTTTTCCCGCGCCATTTTTTTGAGACCCATGTCCCTATTTTGAAGAGCGAGGGCGAACCAGCCGAAATTTTGTGTTACGGGCCAATCTGTACCAAGCGTTGCGCGCTCATTTTCAGCATCAAGCTGGAGCTGCTTTAGCAAGGAAGGATCTCCTGTTTCACGGAATAGCATAGCCCGCGCCCAGAAGAATTCGTCATCAAAATTCGTATCATCATAAAGTCCAGTACCACCGCCTTCTGACGGATAGGCAACGGAAGGATTTTGAATGGCCCATTCATAAGCACGTTTTGCCGAAACAAGACACCGCTCCGCAAATTTCGGATCGACTTTCTGATAAACAAGATGCGCCTGCGCGAGAGCCGCCGCAAAATTCAATGAGGATGCCGTCGATTTTTCAATCACAAAACGTTCAAATTTTGTCCGTGACGGGCTTTCCGTATAAGCATCCCAATGTGTCGCACCTACTTTGAAAAATACGCCCCCATCGGAATCCTGCATTTTCAAGAACCATTCGAGTTCAAAGCGGATTTCATCCAAAAGTCCGGAAGCCTTTATTTTATCAGCAAATAATTCCTGAGTGAACATCAACGATGCTAGGGCAAAGCCGCCGTTTACGATATATTTTCCATAATCGCCTGCATCATACCAGCCCCCATGAGCATTCCACGTTCCTTGGCGGTTCATTCCAGGAAAAAATCTCAGATGATCGTCCAACAAAGCAGCAGGCCGGGCCCATTTTCCGGCAACCTTTGGATCTAATGCGACTCCGCTCCGCTGATAATAAAAGCCCTTGAGCGTCGCATCAAACTGACTCCTAGTCCAGGAATCGTTTATTTGAAACGCTTTTGTCTGTAGCGAATCGCTGATCCAAAGCGAATATGTTCCCGGTTTTGTAAAATTGGAAAAATCACCGAATTTTACTGATTCACCGGTCATCGCCCAAAAGCCATTATCGACAAGAACACCTCCAAAGACCTTTTTCCCATTGGAATCCAGTAGGAGGAATTGGGTCGCTTCACTATTTGTCACTAAAATTTTTTTCACCGCATTTGATGCATAACCGATGTGATTATAATGAATTGCAGCAGGCACAGTCTTTGTCTGATTTTTCTCTTCCAGGACTTTTAAAGAATCCGGTAGTTCGATAAGAGAAATCTGATCCAGATACAACTTCAGCATTCCGCTATCGGCAACGGGAATTTCAGAGTTCATCCCGCGATCCACCGTGAAACGGACTCCTTTCAGATGCTTCCAGTCAAAAGAGGCAAGCACATTGGAATGAGCTATAGGATTCCACCAACAGCCCATCTCGGAAAAATCACGAAGAGGCACCGTTACCTGAGTCCAAGCAGTTCCAATGGTTGCATAGCGCAAAACAGGGAGCCGGACTTCAGTTGATTTATATTCTCCATCAGACTCATCATCAATGAGCGCTACATAAAAAGCAGAAGGCGATGTATTACTTTTTACCCAGAAATTCAAAGCAAACTGTTCTCTTGCAGAAGCGTCAAAATAGGAACCCAGCAAAAACGCGCCGCCGCTATAATCATTATTGGAGAGGGAAAGCGATAAAATCGAAACCCCTTTACGAGAATTATTTGCATAAATATCCGCCATACTGATTCCCCCATAAGTATAATGAGTCCCGCCATTCGGAATTTTCCCATTGAAGAAATCAAGTACGGTAGATTCTTTAATTTTTATAGCATTCCTTCCCTTGGGTACCGCTTGCGCAACCGTTTTTCCTTGTCTGATTTGCAAATTTTTAATTTGTACGACAACAGCGGATTCCCTGCCGATGACGGGATCTGAACAGAATCTGATGCCGATCACATTTTTCCAATTCATCAAGCCGTCTTGCCCGGCTTTCTTCTCGAAATTCCAAGATTCTCCTAAATTGCTGAAAAGAGACAGTGGTATCTGAACTTTTTGCCAAGTGGTATCTAATGAAATGAAGCGATTCACAGGCAAAAGGGAATGAAACAGAATGCCACCTTCTTCGGTTTCCAAAGCAACGTAGAAAGGTTCCGTCCGCATTTGCGGAAGCTTTAGCTCCATTTGAAGCGCCCAACTTCCTCTGTCTGAATAATTTTCCGACTTTCCACTTGGAAAAGGCAAGAAGAAGCCAGAATAAGCATTTACATCTCCGGAATAAGTGAGAACGCCATTTTTCAGCACAGCAGACGTCGCGCCACCATAGCTAAAAGCATTCGCAGGTATTCTGTTTTCTAAAATGTCCTTCGCTTCCAAAGGAAAAACGAGCAACAAACAAAGAATGATATAGCGGAACATAGAAGCCTCCTATTGTTGTTTATCCTAAAGCTACCTCCGCTAAAAAAATTTCTTTCACACAAAAAGGCTTAAAAAAATGCAAAAAGCGCACTTTTGCAAAAAAGACAACTGTTCGTGCAAAAAGAAGAAGCCTCTGAATCTTTGTAAAGCTTTATCTTTAAAAAACATCAATGTATTTTTTGATACCTGCGTTTGCACTTCCGAGAAAATTCTTCCTTGTATCCGTTCAAAATGTAGATTTGGAGTTCAGAAAATCGAGTTGCAAGTTACTAACTTCGTCATTACTTATGCGAAAATTCGGAACTTTGCTCCACACCTTGTCACCCTCGCGAAGGCGGGGAACCATAGGACGGCCCTTATAGGCATGGGCTTGGTTGGATGCCCGCCTTCGCGGGCATGACGTAGAACGAGTTGGTTCAAAACAAAGTATGTCGTAATATCAGTGACGATGTTAGTAAATTTCCATCAGGCGAAATAAAACAGGAAAAAGAGGCTGAAAATGAATTTTGAAAAGAAAGTGATCATCATCAGCGGAGCGAGTTCCGGTATAGGATTCGGCTGTGCGAAAGAACTTCTAGATGCCGGAGCTTTTGTATTCGGAATCGATTTGAACGAATCGGTCTGTGAACACACCAATTACAAGCATATCATAGCCGATGTAAGAGATGAAAAGAATATTATAAATGCCATAGACCTCATAGACGGCGTTCACAAAAAAATTGACGGCCTAGTAAATTGCGCGGGGATCAACTCATGCAAGAAGCCGTTCTATGATATGGAGAAGGATGAGTGGGACAAAGTGCTATCCATAAACCTGACCGGCACTTTTCTGCTGTCGAAGTATGCAAGCAAAAAGATGATCGGGCAAAAAAGCGGGAAAATTGTCAACATAAGCTGCATCAGGACAAAAATATTCAAAAAAAATATGGCCGAATATTCAGCATCCAAGGGCGGAATTGTCGCGCTCACATCGTCCATGGCAATGGATCTTGCCCCATACAATATTCAGGTAAATTCGGTTGCCCCCGGATTGACTTATACGAGTGAGATAAAACGAATTTTTGAGAAACATCCCGAACTTGAAACCGAATACACGAATCTGATGCCTCAGCACCGACTGGCCCAGCCTGAAGATATTGCAAAGCCTATCCTATTTTTACTATCGGATAATTCTGATTATATAACCGGGCAGACGATATTTGTGGATGGCGGAATTTCCATAGCGAAATAGGCCCGGCAGTCGGAATGTAGATTAAAATTTGCAGGAGCCTTTTCGTTCGGGAATATGCGCTAAAAGGAACTCGGGAATCTCTGCCAAAAGCTGAAATTAATTATATATAACATATATTTTATCAGACTAAAATTTTACATAGGAGCCGGAATATGGAAATTACAAAAAAAATTCATTTGCTGAAAATCGATTTTTCAGTACAGATAACGCCGGAAATATCATTGCCGCGATTCGTCAATGTGCTTATCCTTTTTGGAAATTCTATAACGGTTATCGACAGCGGAGTCAAGAACTCTTATCCATTCATTTATGACTATATCCAAAAACAGGGCAGAAAAATCAGTGAGATCAAAACATTGATCCTGTCGCACGCCCATCCCGACCATATTGGTTCTGCAAGTAAAATCAAAAAAGATACAGGCTGCAAAATCATCGGCCACCTGAATGAAAAAAGTTGGATTGAAAATATTGATGAGCAATATAAGATGAGGCCGGTACCTGGTTTTTATGGCTTGGTGGATGAATCTGTAAAGCTAGATACCGTTTTGACCGGTGGCGAAAGTTTAACTTTCGATGATGATATCCATGCAAAAATAATCAATACACCAGGGCATTCAAAAGGTTCTTTTAGTATTCTCTTCAAAGACGATTCTGTTTTATTCACAGCCGATTCACTTCCTGTGGAAAACGACATCCCGACCTACGACAATTTCAAGGAGCTAAAAAAGACCATCCAGAATATTAAATCAATCCCCGATTACAAGACGCTGCTATCCTCATGGATGAGCCCCCTAGAAGATAAGGCTAACATTGTATCGTTTATAGAAAAGGGAGATCAATACTTAGACAGACTTGATTCTTGTGTCAAAAAACATTATTCCGATAAAGAAGAGAAGCCCTTGGACAATTGTGCAAAGGTCATCCATGAATTGGGTCTCCCGGTGACATTCGTTACTCCATTGGTAGATCGCGCTTTTAAAACCCATGTATGACAAATTCACGTTTTATAACGGTAGAGACGTCGGCACCCGTCTCTTGACAGCAATATACCCCCGTATATATATTTCAACCGGAGGATCCAATGGAAAAAACCACAGAGGAACTGATCAACGAAAGACTCGTTGAAATTCGAGAGCTAAACAACCAAGAGAACGAATTAATTAATAATCGTTTTACATGGATGGGTGTTATCGAAGGCTTATTAATTACAGCTTATGTGACAGTGCTCAACAAATTTTTTGATGCGGAAATCCAATATGGCTCTTATCTATGGGTACTTTTGGTATTGAGTTCTTTAGGAATTCTCATCTCCATAAGCTTTAATCAGGTGTTTAGTACGGCGAGGAGTTCTTTAAAAAAATTAAAAGATCGTTTTTTTGAATTGATGGATTCTTTGGATAAAACCAATGATCTGAAAGTTCCAATGTCCATAGCCTTTTTTTGCGATTGCAAGGACAAAAAATCTATCTGTGAAAACAGGAACCAGAAAGAATCGAAACTGGACCCCTGGTTCCTAGTACCAAAAATATTTATCGGTACATGGAGCCTGTTCTTCCTATTAGCAGGCGTACTTACTTTAATGCATTATCATTTGTTCTGTATAATACAAAGCCCTTTCTGTAAGATCATATACATAAAATAAACCGGCTCCGTTCTTTATCATTCAAGAATCCGGCTTGCCCACTACGTCTTCAAGGGGAGCTTTCTGCAATTGAACTAGAACAAAAATTTCACAGAGATGAATTTTTACAATTCTATTTCTCTCTGCAGCAGGCGCATACGCCATACAATGTAAGCTCGTGCGATTCCACTTCAAAACCGGGAAGCACAAACTGATTCAAGTTAGAAGACATCGGGCACTTGGTCAAATCAAAAATTTTGCGACATTTAGTACAGAAAAAGTGGTAGTAATCATATCAAAGTTTGGCAATGGGGAAAACGAAAGCAAATAAATTATTATTGATAATGATTTATTGACATCATTTAGTTTTTGTATTATATTTACGGCCATGCAAAGAAGAAAATCCATTCTATATTGCGCCCTCCTATACATTGAATTCAACCTTATCCTATTCATCTTTTTGTCCTATAAGCATTCCGAAGCATCTGTTATGACAAAAAACGGCGAAGTATACTCAATAGACGTCTTTCAAACTTCTTCAAGAGCACCTCCGAAAACTATGCAATAAAATTTTCATCAACTCAATTCGACCTTTTCCATTTTCACCTTTTTTACTCGCTTCGACAGAAGCGATTGAGGATTCTATGTCAAAAAAATTCCTTTTTATCTGCGCATTCGCAGCGATAATCCCATTTGCCGCTTGCAACGACAATTCAACAAGTTCTAGCCAAGAAGCCCATTTTGAAGCGGACGGATGGGCTCTCTACAATACATCGTGGGAAGTTGCATACAAAGTCTGGAGAGGATCATCCGATGATACACTCCGAGTCAATGCAGGTTGCCTCAGCGAACATCTGAACATCAAATTTCTTGACTCAGACAGTTCTATCGTAAACCCACCAGAAGACAGCGATCATTCTTTAAGCTGGACTGTAGCGGACACTACCATTTTCAACATTTATCAGGAAGAAGCTGGCTGGGGATTCCATCTAAAAGGAATAAAAGAAGGAACAACCTCATTAATTTTGAAAGTTCTTCACGTTGACCATTCCGACGTTATTACACCAGAAATTCCAATCATTGTTGAAGAAAAATTAGACCCAGAGGATTGCCCATTCCAAGACGATGATGAAAACTAACCTACCTTTTTTCTTAAGCCTCCTTTTCATAGGAGGCTTCTTTCCTTCTTTCGGTGACGAAAAAAACGTAGTGGATTTAGGAGAAGGCGTTATTGCCGCGGAACCTAATGAAAAGTCCCAAAGTAGTATTTTAAAAGAAGACGAAGTACTCAATGGCGAAAAGCTAAACAGACAATTTTCAAATACGCTAGCCGAGACTCTCAGAAACGAACCTGGAATAGCCATTAGATCTATGGGACCCGCTCCAGCACGTCCCATATTAAAAGGGCTCAGCGGAGATCATATTTCCATCCGAGAAGACGGCGCCCCAGAAGGCGATTTAAGCGCAACCTCTCCAGATCATGCAGTCGCTACAGAATCCCTCACTCTTCAAGACGTTTCCGTCATTGAAGGTCCCAATATATTACTTTATTCATATTCCGCAGCAGGAGGGATCATTCAAATCAACAGGAACGACATCCCTTTTAATGAAGATTCCCTACATGGAACAATTAAAGAATCCGCAGAAAGTGGACAACCGGGAACCGCAAGTTCCTTGAGCTTGATCATTCCAATTAGAAAAGCGAGTGTAAAAGGAGAAATTGCCGCAAGAAAAGCAGGAAATATGCATACGCCTTCTGGAACACTTAAAAACACAGGACTTGAAAACGAAAGCGGCGCCATCGGAGTAAGCCTCCCCATCAAAGACTGGAAAATTGGAACGTCCTTCCGATCTTTTACATCCGATTACGGAATTCCGGGAGGATTCATCGGGGGACATCCAAAAGGAGTAGACATATCTCTTTCAAAATACGACGCGACCCTAAAGGCCCTTGGCCCCTTTATGGGAACAAAAAAAGATTCCCTAGAACTCACTTTGCGAATCAACCGTTATCATCATTACGAATACGAATCCAACAACTCCATCGGAGCGGAATTTGCCGTAAACGAAGAAAATTTTAGAGCCGAAATCAAACGCCCAAAAATGTTTGGACTTTTTGATGTCTCATACGGAACGGATCTTGATCTCAGGTCAATTGAAATGGGCGGCTATGTATTCACACCTCCGACTTCAGCTTATTCTGGAGCATTTTTTGGTACGGGATCTTTCAAACCAAGCAATAAAACGGAAATTACAATTGCAGCCCGAGGAGGAGGAGCCTTTTTTTATCCAGAATCAAGCGTAGTTGCCAAAGCAACTGAAATTCACAACAGAAAATATCTACTCGGATCCTTTGCCGCTGAACTTTTAAAAAGAGTCGGAAACGGCAAATTCATTTCAATTGAATTCTATAGGACATCCCGAGCACCGACAATTGAAGAATTATATAATCAAGGACCGCATCTCGCAGCCTATACTTACGAAATAGGCAACAAAAATTTAAAAGCCGAAGAAGGCTATGGAAGTGAAGTTCATTTCAAAGGCTATTTTGAAAACTGGAAAATACGCAGCGGAATTCATTTAACCTGGTTCAAAAATTATCTTACACCGCGAGCCTCGGGAGACACGAACTGGTCTCAACTTCTCCCTATTTATAAGGTTCAAGGAGGCAAAGCTATTATGACTGGAGGAGAAATTTCTGCAGAACGCGATCCAGAACGCGGAATTTACTTTATATCAACAGCAAACTATGTGAGAGGCTGGTATTACGATGAAAACTGGGGTGACATGCCTCAAATTCCTCCATTCCGCTTACATTCTGAACTAGCATTCAAAGGCGCTAAATTTCGCGCAGGCGGAGAAGCCACTTGGAATGCAGAACAAAATCATGTGGATAAATATGAAGAAAGTACGCAAGCTTCACTCATCTTAGGGCTATTATTCGAAAAAACTTGGAATATGAAATTTTCAAACTATAGATTAATTTGCCGCATTGATAATTTGCTTAACGCAAAAGCTTACAATCACCTTTCACGGCTCAAATCCATTATGCCAGAAAAAGGAAGAAGTTTTAGTGCACAATTCGAAATCAATTTGTAAAAAAGCTTATTTTTTTCCGTGGCAATTCGCACAAAGGCCGTAAAGAGTAAGCTCGTGAGCATCCACCTTGAATCCAGGCAAAACGAACTTATTTAAATCACTTGCCATTGGACACTTGGTCAAATCAAACGTCTTATTGCATTTAGTGCAAAAGAAATGATGATGATGAAGCGCAGTATCCGAACGTTCATACCGGACATCTTCAACCGCATTTGGAATATTTACCTTTTTAATTTCACCAGAATCTACAAGTCCACCAACCACCCGATAGACGGTAGCAAGTCCTATTCCCTTTACATCCTTACTGGCCAGAGCATATATTTCTGAAATGCCAAGAGGGCCTATCGCTTCCTGAAATATTTTCTGAATACAGGTTTTCTGTTTGGTATTGCGCACTTGAGGTTTCATATCAATATTGACTCCTGAATTCTTCATCATTCGAACTATAGAAAATATAAGGACTAGGCACATTGCCATTAACAACGGAAACGGAGTCTATTTTAAGTAAAATTTCCCTAATGAAAAAAATATTAGCATATTTGTCCCAAGCTACATTTTTTGATTCTTCCTTCTTATGCACAAGCGAGCCCCAAATTTGCAGCCAAGCATTTTCAGAATATGGAGATTTCAAATTATCAGGTATTCGCACAGCAATTCCAACAGCATCCGCAACGCAACAAGTAACAATAACACGGACTAGGGCGACTTCTCCCTTTTCTACTAAAGAAGGATCGCGAAGGACAAAGCCCATCATTTTCACCTTCCAGGAATAATTCCATTTTTTTTCACGAACTTGCAGACTCAGCCATGGTAAGTTTGTTTCTATTATTTTTGATCCTTTTTCATGCACAGAAACTTTTTTAACCGAAATAGAGCTTTCTTCTAAAGAAGAGGAAGATCTCCGTTCAGAAGACGACTCTCTTACCAAATCAGTCTCTGCCAACTTCTCAAAAGATTCCTTTGAAAAATACTCTACCACTGTATGTCCATTCGCTTTATACGAAAAAGCATCAAAAAGCATAATGATCATAACTAGCCACAAAACAAACACACTATAAGAAAAAGAAGAATGTTCTGAATTTGAGGTTTTCCATATAAAAAATTTTTGCGCAATCAACAGAACGGCGGTAATAATCACAGCGACATGAAACTTAGGATGAATATAATTCGATAATTTCCCCATCAACGACAACAATAAGAGTTCAACACCAAAAACGAACCAAGTCTCAGATAAACCATTTTTCATGCCAATACCTGAAATAAAAAGGAAAAGCAAAGTAACAGCAGCGGCATAAAAACAAATAAAGCAACATTCACTTTTCTGGAAAAAGTGGAGGCATACAAAATAGAGAGTTTAATATCCAATACCGGACCCACTGTCAAAAAAGCCAGATGCGAAGCCACAGGCATCATCACAAATGCTGCAGAAACAAAAGCATCCGCTTCAGAGCATATCGAAAATAAAAAAGCGAGCAAAGCCATCATCGGGACTGCAACCACAGGATTATCCCGCAAAAAAATCCAGACGCAACCCGGCGCAAGGACACGAATAGAGGCCGAAAGAAAGCTCCCTAAAGTCATCAAGGCAAAAAGATTCGCTAATTCACTAATCAAAGGATGCCAAAAACTTTCGCACTCTCCGCAATGACAATGTTCATGGAAATGCGCATTAGCCCGAAACAAGTTTTCTTGAGGAATTTTCCGGAACACAAAAAAAGAAAGAAGTAAGGCAGAAACAAGAACAAAGGCAATTCTCAAAAAAGGAATTTCATGATTTTCAGGATAAGCACTCCAAGTAGAAAGGACCGAAACCGGATTCACTACTGGCCCAGCCAACATATAAGTAAAAGCCATCGGAGCCGGGGCCCCTTTTAAAAGCAATCCTCGGACAATAAAAACGGAACCACATTCACAAGTCGGAAGAACAAGCCCCAAACCGGCCCCCCAAAAGCTCGCAAGCAGCGGATTTTTTGGTATAATTTTCATTAGGGCGTCTTGAGGAAGCCCTTTTTCTAAGATTACAGCAATCAAGGCACCTAAACTTAAAAACGGCAATGT
>Ga0172377_10002504_pt1 | contig 18762 bp, 15 predicted proteins | sample Pumphouse3metaG_FD_119749 | JGI IMG/M metagenome (GOLD analysis project Ga0172377, IMG submission 119749) | Leachate microbial communities from a municipal landfill in Southern Ontario, Canada - Pumphouse #3 metaG | ecosystem: Engineered > Solid waste > Landfill > Unclassified | place: Canada...
ATTAGAACGGCTTGTGGTATATTATTGCCTTGCTACTTCTCAAATGGACCACTAAATCAAGGAGCATAACCGCAATGAACAGTCAGCAATGGATTGAGCGCAACCGTAATTACACCATAATTTGCCCGAAGACCGGATTTACCTTCAGTGCCGCGGGAATGCAGTTTGAGCAGAGTCAACTGGACGCATTGCGGGATAAGTTTGCCGCCGCACATCTGGAGATGAAAAAAATTGAAGCAGGTGAAATCAAAAACCCTGATGAAAACCGCAAAGTGACCCATTTCTCCGACCGTCCGATTTACCGCTCATCAACGCTGTTCCATGAAGTTACGGAATTTGCCGAAGCCATGCGTTCCGGAAAAATCACCGGCGCCACCGGCAAAAAATTCGACGCGGCGGTGATTAACGGCATCGGCGGTTCCGCACTCGGTCCGCAACTGATGAATTTCGCGGTGAACGGACCGTATTGGAATGAATTATCCGACCGCGACCGCGGCGGTTTTTTGAAAATTTATTTTCTTGACAACACCGATCCGGCCGGCTTTGCCGATTTGATTCAGGTAATTAATCCTGAAACCACTCTGGTCGTCAATATCTCCAAGTCCGGCGGAACTCAGGAAACCAAAAACAACACCGTCGCGCTGCAAAAACATTATCAGGAACGCGGTCTGGATTATACCGGACACTTCGCTGCCATCACCATGCAGGGAAGCGCGCTGGACAAGCAGGCGCGCGCCGAAAAATGGCTCAAGATATTTGAAATGGCCGAGTCCATCGGCGGCCGCACCAGCGAAACCAGCATCGTCGGACATTTGCCGGCAGCGTTGACCGGAATTGATTTTGCTTCGTTTCTTGATGGTGCCTACACTATGGATGAATGGACGCGCTGCCCTGAAATCGAAAAAAATCCGGCATATCTGATGAGCGCGATGTGGTATATTGCCGGCAACGGACGCGGCGACCGTAATGCGGTGATGGTTCCTTATTCCGATCGGTTGCTGCTGTTGTCGCGCTATTTCCAACAACTGATCATGGAAAGCCTCGGTAAAGAGCTGGATCTAGACGGTAACCGGGTTTTCCAGGGCTTAAATGTTTTCGGCAACAAAGGCGGCACCGACGCGCACGCTTTTATTCAACAGTTGAACGACGGTCGTGACGACTTTTTCGTCACCTTTATCGAAGTGCTGAAAAACGCCATGGCACTGCCGGTTGAAGAAGGGATTGAAATGGGCGATTATCTGCACGGCTTCAGAGCAGGACTGGCCGCCGCGCTACGTTCCAAAGGGCGTCAGACCATGCAGATTACCATCAGTGAAGTCAATCCGTTCAACCTGGGAATGATTATCGCGCTTTATGAGCGTGCGGTCGCGGTTTATGCCGAGCTGATACATGTCAACGCTTTTCATCAGCCGGGCGTGCAGGCCTATAAACTGGCCGCCGGCGATATTCTTAGGTTGCGCGAACGTCTATTTGCCGGCCTGAAAAAAATTCCGGCAGGCGGCAGCGCCGCTGAAATTGCCGCCGCCCTCGGAATTCCCGAATCAGAAGTTGAAATCGGTTCATTGCTGGACAAAGCCGCCGCCAACAGTGCGAAAATCACGCGTAAATGGAATGACGTCTACAGCAACTGGATTTATCAGGTAAACTAAAATGAAAATCGTTATTGCCGCAGATTCTTTCAAAGGTGCTTTGCGCAGCCCGGACGTTTGCGCCGCCATCGTGCGTGGATTAAAACGCGCTATTCCCGAAGCTGAATTGATCGCCGTGCCCATGGCTGACGGCGGAGAAGGTACGGTGCAGGCGGTAGTTCAGGCGACGGGTGGTACTTTTCGCAAAGTCGAAGTCAACGGACCGCTGATGACTCCAGTAGTCGCGGAATACGGTTTGACCGCCGTTCCGCATTCCTGCGCGGTATTTGAAATGGCCGCAGCCAGCGGTATTGAACTGCTGAAACCCGAAGAACTCAACCCGCTGCGGGCGACAAGTTTTGGAACCGGTCAGGTGATCCGCAGATTGCTGGACGCAAAAGTGGAAGAGATTCTACTGGGAATCGGCGGCAGCGCCACGGTTGACGGCGGTGCCGGAATGATGCAGGCGCTGGGAATGAAATTTTTTGATGCGTCGGGCCACCTGCTTCCGGACGGGCTCGGTGGCGGTGATTTGAACCGCATTGCCGCAGTTGACCGTTCCGAAATTGACCTACGTTTGAAAAAATGTCTTATCAAAGTCGCATGTGATGTCAATGTTACCCTGCTTGGCAGCAACGGCGCCGCAAGGATGTTCGGCCCCCAGAAAGGGGCAACTCCGGAAATGGTTGAAACACTGGAAAATAATCTTGCACACTGGGCGAAGCTGGTTGGTGATACGGGCGCCGCTCCTGGCGACGGTGCGGCCGGCGGACTTGGATTTGCGCTCAGAACCCTGCTCAACGCTCAAATCGCTCCCGGCGCCGAATTGATCATGGAAATTACCGGACTGCATCAAAAACTGCATGACGCCAATCTGCTGATTACCGGAGAAGGATGTTCGGACGAACAGACCGGCACTGGTAAATTGTGTTCTGCTGTCGCGGCAGCGGCACACCGTTTGAACGTTCCGGTGGTTCTGCTTTCCGGCGCGTTGAAGGGCGATTTCTCTGAAAACTTTACCGCCGCATGGAGTATCGCGCGCGGCCCGGGCTCTCTGGAAGATGCGATTAAAAATACCGCGCAGAATCTGGAAGCCGCGGCATTCAATATCGGTAATATGCTATAAGTTTACTTTTTGAAGTTTGCGCGCGCATAATGCGCGCGCGAACTTTAAAGGCAGAGTTACGGATATTATGAATTGTTCAGGATTTCAATCTACCGAAAACGTGACGGTCAAAACCGCTGTAATCTTTGATAATGCCGCAATCTTCGAACCTTTTCAGCAGTGGCAGCACTGTCTTTGACTGTGCGGCGCCGAGTTCCATGATCAGTGCGCCGCCTGTTTTCAGGTAATCAGGCGCTTCCGCAATCATGCGCCTAATCAGCGTCAAACCGTCCGCGCCGGAGGTTAATGCCAGTTTGGGTTCATAATTTTTCACTTCCGGCTGGAGCGTTTCATATTCACTTTCGGCGACATAAGGCAGATTCGCGGCGATTACGTCAAAATGTCCGGTTGCGGCGGCGAACAGATCAGAAATGTGTATCGTGACGTTATTCAGGCTGTAGCGGCAGCGGTTGCGCTCGGCGACCGCAAAAGCTTCCGAGCTTATTTCCAGCGCCGTCACCTGGACGTCGGGACGTTCATAAGCTACCGACAACGCGATGGCGCCGGAACCGGTGCCGACATCGCAGATCCGCGCGTCACGCGGGGCGTTGCGGCAAATCCATTCGACCAGCAATTCCGTTTCCGGGCGTGGAATCAGAACTCCGGGTGCGACCTCCAGCACCAGGTTCATAAAATGCGCTTCACCGAGTATGTATTGCAAGGGTTCGCGAGCAGTGCGACGTCGAAGAATTTCTTCAAGGCGCGCCAGCGGAATGGTGTTTCTGCGGCAGGACAAAATCGCGCCGCGACTGACGCCGAGCAGTTCCGACAGAATAATTTCCGCCTCAACTTGAGCATCATCGATTCCGGCGGCACTCAACCTGGAGGCGGTATCCCGCAACAGCTGAAAAATTTCAGTCATTCATTCACTTCGCGAACAATGTCGATGAATTCCTTTTCCGAAATATCCTCAAGCGTCTTACCTTTTGAAGAAAGCTTTTCATTGACCTTGATAGCGGTTTCGGTCATACGTTCATGACTCTCTTCCGAGCCGCCGACCAGATAAAAATTATCGCCTTTGGTAATACGCTTATGGCCATCCTGGTTGTCCAGTCCAACCCCGAGCATTAAAGATTTTTTATTTTTATTATTTTCATTTGAGGGAATCACGACAATCTCCTTCATTAAAGCAGACGGTAAACCCGTCCGAGTTCCTGTTTTACCACCATTTTAACTTCAAGCCGCATCATGATCGCAAGCAATTCGCCGGTATTGAATTCCAGCGCCGCAACCAGATCATCAAAATTTTTTGATTCTTCGCGCAAAAGATTAACGACCTGTTGTTCGTCACCATCCAGACCATCGAACAAATCATGCTGCTGCATTGTTGAAACATTGTCATCATATCCGAGTTCCGGCTGAAATTCAAATTCACGCAACACATCCCCGAAATTTTCCAACAGACAAGCACCTTCTCTAATCAGCTTGTGACAGCCGCGCGCTTGCGGATTATCAGCCTGACCGGGCACGGCAAAAACCTGTCGTCCCTGTTCCAAAGCGATTCCGGCAGTAATCATGGCACCGCTGTCAATGTCCGCTTCCACCACCAGTACTGCACGGCTTAACCCGGAAACAATCCGGTTTCGCCGTGGAAACGACTGACGGCTGACCGGATAATTCATCGGGAATTCCGATATTACCGCGCCGCTGTGTTCGACAATCGAACGCGCCAGCGGGATGTGATCCTGAGGATGAATGCGCGCCAGGCCGCCGCCGAGTACCGCGACGGTAATGCCGTTCGCGTCCAGCGCCGCCTGATGTGCGACCGCATCAACGCCGTAGGCTAAACCGGAAATCACTTTCCATCCGGCATACACAGCATCTTCAGTCAGTCGGCGCGCCATCATCCGTCCGTATTTGGTCATTCGACGTGAACCGACCACCGCCACCGTACGCAGATCAAATTGCGGTAAAGTCCCGCGAACATACAAACAGAGCGGAGGATCGAAAATTTCTTTCAGTACATCGGGGTAATCAGCATCCGCCAGCGTAATAATCTGCACGCCGCTGCGTTCTGTCAGATCAAGTTCCGCCGCCAGATCGGTATGATTGCGCCAATCGGCGATTTTAGCTGCAAGCGCGGATGGAATTTTCGGTACCCTGGACAATGCGTCAGCGGATTGTGAAAATATCGCCGCCGCCGAGCCGAACGCATTGATCAACGCTTCGCTTCTGGCTGCCCCGATACCCGGCAGCATATTCAAAGTAATGTATGCTTCACGTTCAGTCACAGCAACTCCCGATCACTTCCAGAATCATCGTTTTATCCAGATCATTATGCAATTCAACTTTACCGATGGCGACCGGCACCACCAGCGTCAGTTTGTTGCCCGATTTCTTTTTATCACGTCCCATCGCCGCCCAGATGTCGGCTGGCTTGAAACCGCTGACCCGCACCGGCAGACCGGCTGTTTCAAGCAGACGCTGTTGGCGTTTGTTATCAGATTCATCCCAAAGTCCGGCAGCAACCGCAAGTTGACCTGCCATTGCCATACCGACGGCGATCGCGCAACCGTGACTGAGCTGAAAATTCGACAACAATTCAACAGCATGTCCGAAAGTATGACCGTAATTCAAAATCGCCCGGATTCCGCCTTCGGTTTCATCTTCCGCCACGATTCGCGCTTTGAGTCCGCAACAGCGGGCGATGATTTCACGGCTGATCCGGCAATTGACCGTTTCAAGCTGTGCGAACAGTTCAGAATCCATGATTACGCCGTACTTGATCACTTCGGCCGTGCCGTTGCGCAGTTCTTCAGGCGGAAGGGTGTCAAGCGTCCCGATATCAATTATCACCTGCTCAGGCTGATGAAACGCGCCGACCAGGTTTTTGCCTTCCGGCAGATCCGCGCCGGTTTTTCCGCCGACACTGGAATCGACCATCGCCAGCAGCGATGTCGGAACCTGAATGAACCCGATTCCGCGCATGTAAACCGCCGCCGCAAAACCGGTCAGATCACCGGTTACGCCACCGCCCAGCGCCACCATCAATGACCTGCGGTCCAGCCCGGCCTTTACTGCGGCACAACAAATTTTTTCCACGGTAGCGAACGTTTTATGCTGTTCGCCCGGTTCAATTACAAAACTATGAACTGTGGCGCCGGATGCCGTGAGTCCGGCAGTAACTTTGGACATATACAGCGGCGCGGTATTGGCATCGGCAACAATCAGCACCTTGCGGTGTTCCGTCTTGTAAAATACCGCTTTATCCAGCAACTGTTCGCCGATCTCGATATTATAAGAACGGCGTCCCAGCTCAACTCTGACTTTGTCATGAGGCATTTATAATGTTATCCTTAAATTAAACTTTGATGGTTTGTTTAAAAAGTAATATGCCGCCAATCTGGGACAATTCACAATCAGCGGCGATTTTTTACGTTTAAAATTCACGCGCGCATAATGCGCGCGCTAATTTCAAAGCACATCTTAACCAAGCTTTCCGGTCAGGTCTCTGGCAATTTTTACCGAAGCCATGGCGTCAACCGCGTAATGGGCGCCGATTTCCTCGGCATAATTGCTGTCGACAACGGCGCCGCCAATCATGAAAGGAGTTGACATACCGCGTGAACGGGCCAGGTCGACCACTTCTTTCATTTTGACCATGGTTGTGGTCATCAGCGCGGATAGTCCGATCAGCGCGGCATTATGGGCGACTGATTCGCTGACAATGCGCAATGCCGGAACATCTTTACCCAGATCGACAACTTCGAAACCGTAATTTTTAAGCATCAGCGCGACAATGTTTTTGCCGATATCATGAATATCGCCTTCAACTGTGGCAATAACCACCACCGGTCGGGTTGCTGAATCGGCATTATTTTGCTTCAAATGCGGTTCCAGTACCTGAAAACCCTTCCGCATAGTTTCCGCGCTCATCATCAACTGCGGCAAAAAATAAACTTTGCGATCGTAAAGATCACCGACTTTGTTGATTGCCGGAATCAGATTTTCATCCATTATCGTTTTGGCGGCAATGCCGGAATCAAGCGTGGCCTGAACCGCCGCCGAAATACCGTCTTCATCGCCTTCCAGCACCATTCGGAATACTTTCTCCGCCGGAGTTTCGTTGCCGGTTTTTGCGATGGTTTTACTGTTGTCAGTTGCGGAGTGTTTCCGCACAAAACGGCTCATATTGCGATCGCGCCCGCACAGCGCATCACCGGCATCAATGACTTCCATCAGTGCGGCATTGTCGGGATTGGCAATTGCCATGGTCAAGCCGTTTCCAATGCCCATCGCCAGAAACGTAGTATTGATCAGCCCGCGCGCCGGCATTCCGAAGCTGACGTTGGAAAGGCCGCAGACCGTATTGACTCCAAACTCGCGGCTGCACCAGTGAATCAACTCCAGCGCGACTTCCGGAGCAGCGGGTGAACTCGAAACCGCCATCACCAGCGCGTCCACGCAAATGTCCTCTTTCTGGTAGCCGTAACGTTGTGCTTCGGCAAACACTTCTTCCACAGTCTTCGACCGCGCCTGCGCCGAATCCGGTATTCCAATGTCGTCAAGCGGCAACAAAATAAACATCGCCCCGTATTTCGCCGCAATCGGCAAAGTCTGTTCAATCCTGATTTTCTCGGCGGATATTGAATTCACCAGCGCACGCCCGGGATAAACCCGAAGCGCCGCCTCCACCACTGACGGCTCCACCGAATCAATGCAAAGCGGCAACGTACTGGTGTTGGCCAGCTCGTTGACGGCTTCAAGCATCATGCTCTTTTCATCAATACCGGACAACCCGAAATTCAAATCAAGTATTGCCGCGCCGTTTGCCGCTTGCGATTGCGCAAACTGCCTGACCATATTCAGCGAACCGGCACGCAGTTCAGCCTGCAACGCTTTCTTTCCGGTCGGATTGATCCGTTCGCCGATCACTGCGAATGGTTCATCGCCGCCGAGCAGACGGTAACCCCGAGCCGACGAAACCGCGCTCAAAGCATTCCGTTCAGGAGGACGCGGCGAAAATCCGGCGACAGCGACAGCCAGTTCACGGATGTGTTCAGGCGTTGAGCCGCAACATCCTCCGACCAGATTCGCGCCGGCTTGAACAAACTCTTCGGCAAACGAGGCAAATTCAGACGGCGTCATCTGGAATACCGTTTCGCCGTTAATCAGTTTCGGCAGCCCGGCATTGGGTTTTGCAATCAGCGGAATAGTGGCATAGGGTTTCAACCGCCGGATGATTTTCAGCATGTTTTCCGGTCCGGTTGAACAGTTACAGCCGAACGCATCGACGCCCAACGCCTGAAGCGTAATTAATGCCGACAGCGGGTCATTGCCCATCAGACTACGTTCACTTGTGTCGAAAGTCATGGTAACCATCACCGGCAGATCGCACGATTCTTTCACCGCCAGTACCGCACAACGCGCTTCCTGAATGTCCATCATGGTTTCTACCACAAAACCGTCGACACCGCCCTCCAGCAAACCCTTTACCTGTTCTTTATAAATATTTACCGCATCTTCAAATTCAAGATTGCCCACCGGTTTAATAAATGCTCCGGTCGGAGCGAGGTCGCCGAACACCAGTCCCTTCCCAGCCGCCCGGCGCGACAATTTCGCCAAGTCGCGGTTAATGGCAACGCACTGTCCAGCGAGGCCGAATTCTTCCAGTTTCAAACGGTTGCCGCCAAAGGTCGGGGCATATACAATGTCAGCTCCTGCCGCACAGTACAATTGCTGGGTTTCCATAATCGCCTCCGGATTCTCCAAAATCCATTTTTCCGGCGATACGCCCTGCGGCATTCCCCGCTTTACCAGCTCGGTTCCGGTAGCTCCGTCTAAAATAACCATTTTGGTCAATATCAAATCACGGAATTTTTTTCTGTTCATAGCTTACCTCTATTTTAAATTCAGGCATAATATACCAAACAAAGGGTTTTTATGCCAGCTCAATATTGATAACTGGAAATATCTATGCCTGATTTTTATAATTTTCGAAAAAAAAATACTGTAATAAAATATTCATTTCAGTTTCAGCATCCTCTGAGTTGACGGCGGACAGTTTTTTTATCAAAAGTTTTCGGCTTATTACCTGCTTGGGTTATTTATATTCAAAGTAAAAATAAAAATCTCAAAAAAATCATAAATTTTTTCAAAAAGCATTAAGTTGTTTATTATCAAATAGTTAAATTGCATTTCCTGCGTAAAAAAGTCATAAAAATGGTTTTTTTACCTGAAATTTGATTTTTTTTAGTTGTTTATTGAAAAATTATGTATATAATATATGCAGTCACTAACCCCAAACCAGTAGGAGGGAAAGATGAAGCACAGTTTTTATGACGTCAAAGCCAAGAGTAAGGTCGATGCCGAAGTGACCGAAAAAGTTACTTATGGTGCCAAAGGCAACGAACGTTATGCGTTCAAAGCCAAAACCAAAGACGGCCGTAATCTGACCGCTTTTGTCAGCAAGGCTACTTGGGATAAATCCACTGCCAAAAAAGGCAAAAAATAATTCAATTTTGAATTAATTGTTCAATACTCCCGGACTGTACAGCCCGGGAGTGTTTTTTTAGGCGGAAGATAGAAAATGCGGTTTCAATTTATAACCATCTTACTTTTACTGGTAGTGGTAGTGAACGGTGCGGAGCGGGTGGTTTCGCTGACTCCGAACCTGACTGAATTGATTTATAAATTGAAACAGGAGCATCAGTTGTCGGGACGCTCTTCGGCATGTGACTATCCGCCTGAAGTTAAAACGGTCCCCGTTGCCGGTGAATTCGCCAAACCCTCACTCGAACCGCTGGCCGCGCTTCGCCCGACTCTAGTCGTATCAGAAAGCACTCGCAGCCTAAAACACGCGGAAGCGGTACGCAATCTTGGAATCAAGTTTGTCTCTTTCCCCAGTGAAACCATTGAGGACTACCTGTCAAATATCGCGACTATGGGCAAACTGCTGAACTGCCCGCATGCGGCGGCAAAATTAATCACAGAAACGCAGACCAAACTGGATGCTTTTCGCAAAACCGCGCCTCCGCCTGACCACCGCCCGAAAGTACTGATTCTGATTTCAGCTTCTCCGCTGATTACGGTGGGGAAACGCAGTTATATCCACGAGATGATTGAACTGGCTGGCGGTCGTAATATTGCCGCCGGTGTCGAACAGAATTATTTTACCTGCTCAATGGAATTTGTGGTCGAACAACAACCGGACATTATGATTATTACTCCAATGACCGGCGGTATGAACAGAATTGAAAATGACCCCGCATGGCAGACTATTCCGGCAATCAAAAACAAACGCGTCCACGCTGAAATTGATCCTTCGATGATTTACCGGTTGGGGCCGCGCACTATTGAAGGCATCACAATCATGCGCAAGATATTTTATCCGGTACCGAAAAACTAGTGCTAGCTCAATCCCGGTTTTTTGACTGTATCAGTTCGGAAAGCAATTCGGCACGCAACGCTTCGACAGTGTAATATTCGGCTCCGAGATTTTCCGCAAGGCGTACCGCCATATCAGTTTTAATAAAATTATCCTTGCTTTCGGTATCGACTACCACAAAATCACATTTCGGTTCAGCACTCAGCAGTTTACACAGTTCCTGTTCTTCCTCACGGTGGTCGGAATCCACCGTAATCGACTGATTACCCTTGCCGTCTGTAATCAATACGGTCAGAAAACGCGTTTCCGGATGCCGCACTCCGAACCGTTTTATCAGGCGAAAAGTTTCCAGTAACCCTGCTGCCAACGGTGTTTTACCGCCAACCGGCAGTGTCGACAAACGTTTTGAAGCAAGTTCAACGCTGGAAGTCGGCGGCAAGACCAATTCTGCACAATCCTGGCGAAAGACAATCATCGCCACTTTATCCCTTTTTTGATAGCAATCCGTCAACAGCGACTGAATTGCACCCTTCGCTGCTACCATTCTGCGCCGTGCTCCCATAGAGCCGGAACCGTCAACGGCAAAAATAACCAGATGTCCGGTTTTGCGTTCCCGCTGCCTAAAACGCCAGTCGTCCCGTTCAATAATCAGTTTCACCTCACGTCCCCGCGATTTCTGATAAGGAGCGCAAGCCCGAAGCGTAGCATCAATGGCAATATCTTGTTCCGCGGAGTTCATAGTGCTCCTGACGTGACGTCCGCCTTTACCAAGCGAATGTGTTTTGCTTCGCTTCCCTGCCGCGTGACGCTTCAAACGATCTTTTTTAAAGCTCAATCGCCGTACCTGGAAAGGGTTGCCGATGCTCATGGTTTCCTCCGCTCCGGAAGCCGTCACTGCCGAACCACGCGGTTTCAAGCTGAAATCCGCATCCATGCTCTGCGCTTTTTTTTCAGGTTCAGGGGGCGACATTTGGTCAGTAGCCGATTCCCGATGTTTTTCATCCTGAGGCAGATCAGAATGTTCCTCACTGGTGTGCAGGCGACGGTGGACAAAAACCAATTCGCTGACCCGTTCTATATCGGATTGTGCTATTCGGTCATGCCCCTGCAGTGCGGCATAAGCGCGTGCTGCATAAAAAAGAAACAATTCTCCGCGATGACCGTGACTTGGATTGCGCACCGCAACAGCGCTGATGTTTTCAAGTTCAGCTGTGCCGACCTTGACTTCGGGAAGATGTTTTTTTGCCGTCGCTACCATCGCCATTAGTGACGGGTCTGATTCAACTTGAAAATTCGGCATTTCGCGAAAAATACGCAACACATCCAGTCGTTTTTCACAGTCCGGCAGTTCATCCATTACTGCGCATAATCCGAAACGATCCAGATAATGAGGTTGAATGTCTCCTTCTTCTGGGTTCATCGTTCCCATAACGCAACAATCACGCGGCAACTGCTGTACTGATCCCGGGCAAGTCTGCAATTCATCGCCGCCGCCGTTAAACGCCATCAGCGGCGCGAGCAATTCCTGCGGTAGCAAATTGATATCATCGACAAACAAAATACCGCCGGCAGCCCTGGGAATCAGTCCCTGCAAAAAAATTCGGCGTCCTTCACGCATACTTTGTTCAATATCAATACCGCCCAACAGAGAATCCTCCGTAATGTTCAGCGGTATTTCCACAAACGGTGTTATAACGGGAAAAATCCCCCGCGCCAGCCGAATCAACGTTGATTTGCCGCTGCCTTTCGCGCCGACCAGCAACAGCCCGCCACAGCGCGGTTCAAGCGCATTCAGAATTACGCCGAGCTTGGCATTGTCCTGCCCGACAAACTGGCTGAATTTCATCCGAGACAATCCTCCAGCACTTTTAGCAGTTTTTCTCTGCCGCCACGCTCCTCGAACGGGAGCCGTTTCTGGCGGTGCGGAAGTGCAAATATCGCGGCATCGTGAATTTCCTGATTTCCGATCGACTTCTGACCTCTCAACGCGGTCAATGCGCGCGCCGCTTTCATCATCACGATATCCGGTCGGTGTCCGTCCAAATGCATTGCCGCGGTAATCGCAACAATCTTTTCCAGTACCGGATCGGTAACTTCTATGTGTGGCAACCCGTCACGCGCGTTGACAATACGCTGACGCAACGCGTTCTGTTCATTTTCCCACCGCGCGCAGAAAGCCGCCGGATTCTCATCAAAAGCCGCCTTGCGCTGCAAAACTGCCATTCGTTGGGTTTTGTCATGAAGTCCGGTCACACCAACCGACAAACCGAAACGATCCAGCAGTTGCGGCCGCAACTCTCCTTCTTCCGGGTTCATGCTGCCGACCAGAATAAAACGCGCCGGATGCGTAAATGAAATACCCTCGCGCTCAACCGTATTGATTCCCATTGCCGCAGAGTCAAGCAGCAGGTCAATAATATGATCTTCCAGCAGATTGACTTCATCGACATAAAGAAAATTGCGATTGGCATCGGCCAACAAACCTGGCTCAAAACGTTTTTCACCATGCTTGAGGGCATGTTCGATATCCAAAGTTCCGATCAGCCGGTCTTCGGTAATACCCAGCGGCAACTCCACCACTTTCATTTTTTTGCGGCTGGTTTCGAGTTCAGATTGTTCGATCCGTTCCCGGCATAAACTGCATAATTCGCCTTCGGGATCACAGTAAAAACGGCATTCGTGTACTACCGTTTGCTCCGGCAGTAGATCAGCCAGCGCCCGTACAGCGGTACTTTTGGCGGTTCCTTTTTCGCCCGCGATCAACAGTCCGCCAATTCCTGGATCAACAACATTCAGCATCAGAGCTGTTTTCAATTCTTCCTGCCCGACAATGGCAACAAAAGGAAAATTCATCCGTATCCTCACAATTTATATTTTCGCGCCGAAGCTCAATCCGTAACCTGTCGAACGTTATGACGCGGTTCTACACAAACAAAAACAATATACTATTACATCGCGAAAATTGCCCACTCACAGGATAAACACGGTTAAAATCGTTTTCAAACCTAAACTCTTGCGATTCTGCGTGGCTGTCCGGAACCTGCATCAGAAAAGTTTCCGGTAAAAATGGCAATAAGGTTCTTTGCCGTTTTTAGCGTAGTAGTGCTGATGATAAGCTTCGGCATTCCAAAATCTGCCAAACGGATTCAGTTCAGTTTTGACCTCATAACCTTTTTGCCGAAGTATATACAGCAGTTCCCGGGCGGTTTGGCGCTGAGCATCGTCAAGGTAAAAAATCGCCGAACGGTATTGGGTTCCGAAATCAGGCCCCTGCCGGTTATGCTGTGTCGGATCATGAATTTCCAGAAAATAGCGGCAAAGTTCCTCAAATCCGGTCAGTTCCGGGCGATAAAAAATTTCAACCGCCTCCGCGTGTCCGGTATCGCCGCTACAAACCTGGCGATAGTCAGGAAAATCAGTTTCTCCGCCGCAATAACCGCTGACTGCGGCAAGTACCCCGGGCTGTTTTTTCATCAACGCCTCGACACCCCAGAAACATCCTCCCGCGAATACCGCGCGGCGGATATTTTTGCCGTCCTGCGGTTCAAAACACAGAGAACGCGAATTGACGCAATGCCGGGTATTTTTCTGAGTAAAATTCTCTCCGGCAAAGACATGTCCAAGATGAGCGTTACATTGAGCACAAACGATCTCAATTCTTCGACCGTCGTCATCGGCCAACTGCGCCACCGCTCCGGGAATCGCGTCATCGAATGCCGGCCAGCCGCAGCCGGAATTGAATTTTTCAGCGGAAGTATACAACGGCGCGCCGCAACGGCGGCAGGCATAAACCCCGAATTGATGAAATTTATCATACCGACCTGAAAATGGTGGTTCTGTCGCCTTATCCACGATTATGTGCTTTTCTTCGTCCGACAACGGACCGTAAGGACATTCCTGTTGATTCAGTTCCGACATAACAGTACCTCCATTTCAGAATCGTTCGCAAACTCAACATCGTCCGGATCATAACCCGGAAATACCGCCGCGCCGAACAAGCCCCAATCATTTTCTGAACAATCGGTCAAAACCGCAGTCTGCCAGCAACCGGCAGGAATCAAATGCTGTGGAACTTCGCCATTCATGACATCCGGACCGATTACCACTTCTTCGAGTTTTCCGTCCGGATAAAGAATTCGTTGCAGTGCCGGAATTCCGGCGTGGTAATACCAGATTTCGTCCGATGCCAGTTTGTGCCAACGCGACACATCCGTCTCACGAAGCAGATAATATATGCTGGTGCCGCATACGTGCCGTCCATCCGCCGCAGCTTCAGCGGAACGGTAAAGTTCGTAAAAAAAGCCGCCTTCGTTTTCAAGCGGAACAAGTTTGAGGTTTTCAATAATCCGATCTGCGTTCATATGCGATTTATCCATTAAAATATTTTTTCTGTCCTGTCAGTAACCACTCCAAATATACAATACTGCTTCATTCTGCAAAACCACAGAAAAAACACATCGGCGAAAATTTCTCTCTTGAAAAAATTTAATATATCTGTACCTTTTACTCATCAGTAAAGCAAGTATTATTCCGGAGTGAATATGGGAATAGCGGTAAATGTCACTGGAGCTGCCTCAAAAACAAAGGTTACTGCGTTTATTAACAATCATATCTTCGGTTCGACTATACGCTATTCGGTTAAAATCTTCCTTATTCCCGATAGATGCCGATTTTTTTTCAAAAGGAATCTTTTATGAAACCGTGGAATATTTCCATTAACGATTTATGTCGCGTCTGCAGACGAAAAAAACATACCGGCTCATTAATTGTTGTCGTGGGAATTATCTTTGCCACCCTGATGATCGGATTATCCCACACCTGGTGGATGGTAAAAGCAACCGAACAGGAAATGCGCGACAATCTGCTGGAACGAACCAAAATGGTTGCTAAAGCCATCAATATTGAAAATCTGGAAACGTTATCAGGCAACAGGTCAGATCTGGTGAAACCTGAATATCAGCGGTTAAAAAATCAACTTATCATACTTAAAGAAGCCAATCCGGATATCCGTTTCATTTACTTGATGGGAACCAGAAGCGACGGCTCGGTTTTTTTCTTCATTGACAACGAACCGCTAGGGTCACCTGATTATACAGATCCAGGTTCACCTTATCCGGAAGCCACGGCAGAGCTTAAAAATGCGCTTAACAACTGGACTGAGATAGTCACCGGTCCGGATACCGACCGCTGGGGAACCTGGATGTCCAGCATTGTTCCGTTGCGTGATCATCTGACCGGGAAAGCGAAAGCCGGACTCGGGGCAGACATTGCCGCGACAGGGTGGAATCGGAAACTTTGGAAATCAGCTTTGCCGGGAATAATAACCACCCTGCTGACAGTCGCATTGGTTGTTATAGGTGCCGCCCTGATGACGTACCGTTCCCGGATGAGCAACAATGCGCCGCGCTGGATGAAATATCTTGAACCGTTGTTGACTGGGACGTTCGGTATCATACTTTCGTTTTTTTTCACATACTTTTTCATGACTAACGAACATCGGCGCCGACACGAGATGTTTTTTCAGCTTGCCCGCAGTGAAACAGAATTGATCGCGAAAACTTTTGAACATATCCGCGCCACTGAAATGGAAGGCATAGCCGGTTTTTTCAAATCATCAGAACAGACCCAAAAAGAAGAATTTCATACCTTTGCCAGACATCTCAAGAAAAATTCAGTCGCCCGCGCCTGGGGCTGGATTGCCGCTGTTCCTAATCATGAACGGGCGAAGTTCGAACAGGCAATGCGTCAAAGTGGCTTGGCGGATTTTACAATCTGGCAGCCCGACGGGGCCGGCGGCATAAAAGCGGTGCCTACGACGCGAAACGTCTATTACCCGATTGTATTTCTGATGGACGACATTAACCAGGAAATTGTGCCGGGTTTTGATTTCGGACATGAAACCAAACGATACCAAACCATCGAAGAGGCCAGCCGGACAAAACTGTCGACAGCCACCGAGCCGTTGCGTTTGGCCTTTGATCCTGATTCAACATATGGCACAGTAATTATTCGTCCGGTCTTCAAATCTCCGGAAGCCTCACAGCCGTTTGGTTTTGTGCTAGCTTCTTTGCGCTTTGATTCACTTTTTGAGCCCCATCCTGAAAAATACAAGATAGTGCAGATGACGCTTTCACTGCTGCGTAAAAATCAAAATCCGCAGGAACTTTTCAGTTTAGGAGATGGTAAAATTTATTGTGATGATGCATCATTATCAAGACCGATTTTCGCGTTCGGAAAGGTTTTCAATATTACAGCCACTCCCGGCGATGAATTCATGAAAGCATATCCTTCATGGAAGTGGCTGATTACCCTTATCTTTGGTCTGCTTCTGACTGTCGCAGCAGTAATAATCGTTATTCTGTTGGCCAAACGGCGTTTTATGCTGGAAAATATCATCAACGATCGCACCGTCAAACTGGGTGAAAGCGAATTGCGGTTCAACAATCTGGCCAAACAGAGTAAAACGGTATTTTGGGAGTGCGATGCGGATGGTATTTATACTTATGTGACTTCATCAGTTAAACAAATTTATGGGTATGAACCGGAATCTCTAATCGGAAAAAAACATATTTACGATCTATGTCCGGAAACCGAGCACGCAGATTTCAAAAAACATGTTTTGTATTTATTACAAAAAAAAGAGCCTGTTAATGATTTTGCCAACCGCATTGAGACTGCCTATGGGAAAATATTGGTAATTGCCACCAACGCGATTCCGTTGTTTAGTAATGACGGAATTTTTATCGGAGTCAGTGGTTTTGATCGCGATATTACGGAGCGGCGGTGCATGGAGGAAGAACTCGAACAAAGCCGCGACGCGGCTGAAGCCGCCAATCGCGCAAAAAGCGAATTTTTGACCAACATGAGCCACGAAATCAGAACGCCGATCAACGGCATTATCGGCGCTGCCGGTCTGCTCGAAGAAAGTCAAATGGTTGGCGAACAGGCTGAATATGTGGAAATTATCAATTCCAGCGGTAAGCTGCTACTCGGAATTGTCAACGAGTTATTGGATTTCGCGCAGATTGAAGCAGGGAAAGTCGTAATTGACTCAGTTCCATTCAACCTTCGTGAAATGCTTTATAACCTTGCCTGCAATCTGTCGATAACCGCCCATGCCAAAGACCTTGAGCTGATCTGTGCAATTCCCCATGATCTGCCGGTGTTGCTCTACGGCGATGAACTGCGTATCCAGCAAATTATCATGAATCTGGTTGGTAACGCCATCAAATTTACCGAGCAAGGCGAAGTGATGATTGAAGTCGAACTAAGAAATGAGACAGAAAAAAATGTTTCGCTCCAATTCACGGTACGTGACACCGGCATCGGCATTCCCAAAGAACAGCAAAAAATGTTGTTCAATGCTTTTTATCAGGCAGATTCATCAGTTAAACGCCGACACGGCGGAACCGGACTAGGTTTGTCCATTGTAAAACATATTGTCGGACTGATGAGCGGCGAACTGAAGTTTAACAGCGAACCCGGCATCGGTTCTGAATTTTCCTTCACATTGTCCTTGCGCAAACAGGAGATATCGCGTGAAGCCGGACCGGCGGTACCCGATGAATTGAAAGGGGCCAAAGTGCTGGTAATCGACCACAACGCCAATGCGCGTAAAGTATTGATGGAGAAACTTATCGCCAATTCACTGTGTCCAACCGAGGCTGAGGATATTGAATCTGGCGCTGAAATTTACCGGCAGGCCAGAGAGTCTGGTACACCTTTCAAATTCGCCATGATTGATTTACATCTGACCGGACTTGGCGAACGCAAACTTGACCTGGCATCTTATCTGAGCATGGCTGACGCACATTTAATCGCGCTTTTGCCTTTCGGTGAACTATTCAAAGCCGATGAACTGAAGGAACTAGGATTTTCAGCGGTACTGACCAAGCCGTTCCGACGCAAGGAATTCATACAAATGTTTTCAAGTATATCGGAAATTGCGATTTCGTCCGCCGCAGTTGCGCCCGAAAAGAAACAGCCGGTACCGGACAAATCGTTGAAAATTCTGCTGGCAGAAGATAATCTGATTAATCAAAAAGTGGTTACCGCAATTCTTAAAAAATTCGGCATACAGCCCGATGTCGCCTCAAATGGTCAGGAAGCGTTGGACATGCTCTCTCAAAAAGACTATCAACTGGTTTTTATGGATATTCAAATGCCGATAATGGACGGACTAGAAGCCACCGAAAAAATCCGCAATCCAGAAACCTCAGTGCGCAATCATCAAGTACCGATTATTGCTATGACCGCCCATGCGGTCAGCGGCTACCGCGAACAATGCATCAAGGCCGGAATGGACGACTACGTAACCAAGCCGATCACGCCGCAACAGTTAAGAGAAATTTTTAAAAAGTGGCTGCCTGAATATTTTCAATCCGAACCTGAAAGTTGATTCCAGATTGCCGAACCTATCTTTTTTTCTGCAAAAAACGGTTCAGAGCATTGATAAACTTCTCCCGCTGCTTACTGGAAAATGGCGCAGGGCCTCCGGTTGCTTCTCCGGTCGTCCGTAATTCCTCCAGCAACCCGCGCATTGCCAATGCGTTTTTGATATTGTCATGAGTGAAAAAGTCGCCACGTAGCCCGAGTACTGCCGCACCACCGTCAAGACAGCGGTCTGCCAGCGGAATATCCGC